>Ga0326727_10000236_pt1 | contig 238774 bp, 172 predicted proteins | sample MB2enrmetagenome_FD_207643 | JGI IMG/M metagenome (GOLD analysis project Ga0326727, IMG submission 207643) | Lab enriched peat soil microbial communities from McLean, Ithaca, NY, United States - MB29MY | ecosystem: Environmental > Terrestrial > Soil > Wetlands > Peat | place: USA: New York...
GCTGTCCCCCGCCGTTGTATGTGCGAAATCTACGCCATCCTGAGCAGGCTTCTATCCCCATGGCGAAACAACGGCGCGCTGATGACCATGCAGCCCGCTTGAAAGAGGCTTTTTCAGGATGGACTATGATAGCGGGCACGGTTTCTATTTCGGCTTTCCCATGCCAATTTTCGGCCGGCAATTTTCCAAACAGCCAACGATGTAGAACCATGAGGGGGTACCATGTCCGATGCGTCGAAGTGCCCGTTTACGGGCAGCATGCTCAAGCACACAACCGCAGGGGCAAAGGCCAACCAGGATTGGTGGCCCAACCAGTTGAACCTGGGAATTCTGCACCAGCACTCCTCGCTCTCCAATCCGATGGGCGAGGAGTTCAACTACGCGAAGGAGTTCCAGAGCCTTGACCTGGATGCGGTGGTCAAGGATCTCCATGCCCTGATGACGGATTCGCAGGACTGGTGGCCGGCGGACTTCGGCCACTACGGGCCCTTGTTCATCCGCATGGCCTGGCATTCGGCGGGCACCTACCGCATCCACGACGGGCGCGGCGGCGCTGGCAACGGCACGCAGCGCTTTGCGCCGCTCAACAGTTGGCCGGACAACGTGAATCTCGACAAGGCGCGGCGGCTGCTCTGGCCCGTCAAGCAGAAGTACGGCCGCAAGATCTCGTGGGCCGATCTGATGATTCTGGCCGGGAACGTAGCTCTGGAATCGATGGGCTTCAAGACCTTCGGGTTCGGCGGAGGCCGCGCGGACATCTGGGAGCCGGAGGCCGACATCGACTGGGGCCCCGAGGCAACCTGGCTCGGCGACGAGCGCTACAGCGGCGAGCGCGAGTTGGCCAACCCGCTGGCAGCCGTCCAGATGGGCCTGATCTACGTGAATCCCGAAGGGCCGAACGGCAATCCAGACCCCGTGGCAGCGGCGCACGACATCCGCGAGACCTTTGCGCGCATGGCCATGAACGACGAAGAGACCGTTGCCCTGATCGCCGGCGGCCACACCTTCGGCAAGACGCACGGCGCAGGCCCTGCCAGCCATGTGGGACCCGAGCCGGAAGCCGCGCCCATCGAGGAACAGGGCCTGGGCTGGAAGAGCAGCTTCGGCACCGGCAAAGGCGGCGATGCGATCGGCAGCGGCCTGGAAGTTATCTGGACCACAACGCCGACCAAGTGGAGCAACAACTTCTTTGAGAACCTCTTCGGCTACGAATGGGAACTGACGAAGAGCCCGGCCGGCGCGCAGCAATGGACGCCGAAGAATGGCGCGGGCGCCGGAACCGTGCCGGATGCACACGATCCATCCAAGCGTCATGCGCCCACCATGCTGACCACCGATCTCTCCTTGCGCTTCGATCCGGCCTACGAGAAGATCTCGCGGCGCTTCCTGGCGAATCCGGACGAGTTTGCGGATGCCTTCGCCCGTGCCTGGTTCAAGCTGACCCATCGCGACATGGGGCCGCGCGCCCGCTACCTTGGCCCGCTTGTGCCCAAGGAGGCGCTGATCTGGCAGGACCCGATCCCCGCCGTCGATCATGCCCTTATCGATGCGCAGGACATCGAGGCCCTGAAGGCCAAAGTTCTGGCTTCGGGCCTTTCCATCTCCCAACTGGTCACGACCGCGTGGGCCTCGGCGGTAACCTTCCGCGGAAGCGACAAGCGCGGCGGCGCGAATGGCGCGCGCATCCGGCTCGCTCCCCAGAAGGATTGGGAGGCGAACCAGCCTGCCGAACTCGCGCAAGTTCTTGCGAAACTGGAAGCCGTCCAGAAGGAGTTCAACGCTTCGGCAACCGGCGGCAAGAAGGTCTCTCTGGCCGACCTGATCGTGCTGGCGGGCTGCGCGGCAGTGGAGTCTGCTGCCGCCAAGGCCGGTCACGCCGTCAAGGTTCCCTTCACGCCGGGCCGCATGGACGCCTCGCAGGAGCAGACCGATGTGGAGTCGTTTGCCGTGCTCGAACCGATGGCCGACGGCTTCCGCAACTACGTTCGCAAGGGGCTGGAGGGCTTTGCGGCGCAGATGATGCTGGACAAAGCGCAACTGCTGACCCTTACCGCCCCTGAGATGACGGTGCTCATCGGCGGCCTGCGCACTCTGGGCGCGAACTTCGGGCACACCCAGCTCGGCGTCTTCACCAAACGCCCTGGCGTGCTGACCAACGATTTCTTTGTCAACCTGCTGGACATGAGGACAAAGTGGCAGAAATCCGCGGCAACCGAAGGTGTACTGGAAGGCCTCGACCGGCATACAGGCGAGCTGAAGTGGACCGGGACGGTCGTTGACCTTGTCTTCGGTTCGAACTCTCAGTTGCGGGCCCTTTCCGAAGTGTATGCAAGCAGCGATGCCGAGCAGAGCTTCGTCGAGGAGTTTGTGGCTGCGTGGAACAAGGTGATGAACCTGGATCGCTTCGACCTCGCCTGATCCAGCCGATCAGGCGGGAAGTAGCTGGTTCGGGTCCAACGCCGCAGGCGTCGCGGCGGGTTGCAGAGGACTGCTTCTGCCCCGCACCCCATCCTTTCCGCGTTCTTTGCGGAAAGGATGGGAAAGCAGGACAGTATTCCTGGGCCGCATCAATAGCGCACGGCTGGATGGCTCTGGCTTTCGTAGCCCTGCCAGAGATATTCGAGCGCTTCGGGCAGCGTTTGCTGCTTGGTGGGGCGGTCGCCGTGTACGGCGTTGCGCGCAAAGACAAATTGATAGTGATAGCCCTTCGCCGCCAGCACCCTCGCCATGTTTTCGTTGGCCTGGACCCAGTCGTGCATGCCGTCGCGCATCGTGTTGGGATTCAGCAGGTCCTTGTCGCCCACCATCAGCCACGAGCGGATGGGCTTGGGCGGCGCGTTGGGAATCAGCGTCTCGTGGAATCCCCACGCGCCATGCGGATATTCCGCGTTCGGCGGCCATTGCTGATTGATGTAGGTGCCCGAGTAGGTGAGCACGCGGTGGTAGCGCTCGGGGTGAAACCAGGCCATGATGAGCGAGCACGAACCGCCGGAGCTGGTGCCCATGGCGGCACGGCCCTCGGGATCGCGCGTCAGCTTTACATGCGCCCGGGCCTCGGCCAGCGGCAGCACCTCGGTCTCGACAAAGTCCGCGTAACGGCCCGACATGGTGTCGTATTCCAGGCCGCGCTCCGAGCCTTGTGCGTCGCCCGAACCGTTGCCGATGGAGATAGCCACCATGGCCGGAACCTTGTGCGCGGCGATCAGGTTGTCGAGCACGGTGAACAGCAGCCGGTCAGGCCCGTCGGCTCCAACGATGAACGGAGCTGCCGTTCCGGGCACATATTGCGCGGGCACGTAGACAGCCACATGGCGCGTGTAGGGGGCAGGGCGGCTTGTGGTTACCACCATTTTGGCCGGATCGTTCGGGTCGGGCACGCCCCAGGTGCCTGCGTCGCGCGCGATGCCCGGATAGAGCTTGCTGTCCGTCGACAGCATTGTGAACTCAACCACCGTGCCGCGCGGCACGCCCTCGTGCTCCTGCGACTCGTAGGCAGGTGTGTGCGTAGGGCCAAGGACAAAGTTGCCGTCCGCGGTGGAAGCGGGCAGCGCGCCGTCCGGCAGGTCGGCGGCGGCCACGTAGCCGGGCGCATGAGCGTCGCGCACCGGCGGAATGGGACGCGGCGGCGCAGCGGGGACTGCGGCAGGCGCTTGTGCGGCGGCGGTTGAGGGCGCGGTTTGCGCAGGAGACGAGGCGGCAGCGAAGACCAGAGAAACGGCAACCAAAGCAGCGAAAGGCAGACGGCAGGACATGGGAAGTTTTCTCCGTGGATGGAGTTTGGACGCGCAAAACCGTGCGCCGGTCCAGATGGCGGGATTGTAGCTGAAAGCTGGGAGATCTGGCGCAGAGAGGAAGGCGGCCTGCCGCATCTGCCGCGCGGCAGGCCGTTCCGGGATCAGGCAGTGCGGGAACGAGCGGCCTCTGCCTGCAGCAGGCGGATATTCTGGTCGCCCCGGTGCGAGCGATGACTGCGCACGCCGCCGGCTGCGTTCAGAGTTTCCTGCGCCTGGGTGTAGACGCTAATCAGACGCGGGTTGCTGTCCGGGTCGTGGTTGGCGGCATTCTCTCCGCCTAGCGGCAGCAGAATGTGCTTGCTGGCGTGGTAGTCCACGGCGACGGGGTCGTGACCGGCCAGCAGGATGTTCTGGCGGCTGGTGTAGTGCGGCGGATAGCCGACGCAGCCGCTAACGCTCTGCCCGTTCACCGCGCCGGATCCGAAGCTGACCCACAGGCAGTCAAGGATGCTCAGGTCGGGCTGGCGCACCTCGGTCCACATGCGGGCGCACTGCGAACCCAGATCCTGATAGTGGCGGCGGGCGCTGGTGCCGTCGCTCATCGAGAGGGTGCCGTAGACGATCTTCAGCGCGCCGGTCATGCCGATGTCGCCACTGTGATCCTTGAGGACCGCGCAGTGAATCAACTTCAGATTCTGCGCATAACCCGCACCGGTCCACAGGCCCTCGCGCAGCTCCACACGGTTGCCGTGCGCGGTGGTGAAGCATGGATAGGAGATGCAGTCCGTGCCTGCCGCACCGATGCGGCGATAGCCGTTGGCCGCATGGTCGCCGTCGGCCAGGAAGACGTGGCTGTGCGGGTCCATCAGGAAACTGGAAACAGGCTTACCGGCGAAGACGGTGTTCACGAGGTAGTCGATCGTGGTCACGTCCTGCTGCTCGGCGTTGACCATGACCTTGCCGTCCAGTTCGGGAAACGGCTTGTACTCGGTCTTGTCGGCGTCGGCGTGCATGCCGTCAAAGGCAGCGGGGCGCTTCTGGCCATTCTCAAAGACGACCACCTCGCCACGGAAGCCGTCGGGATGCGCCAGGATGCGATGAATGAGGCCGCGCAGCATGTCGGTGTTGGTGCCGCCGCGGGCGCGCCACTGGGCATTCACTTTCAGCACCACCACGTCATTGGCGGCGATGACGCCGCGCGGGCCGTTGAGCGGGCCGGGCTTGCTGGTCTTGTAGAACTTTTCGCCGTCGGAGGCGAGCAGGCGCAGCAGCGCATCCAGGCCTTCATGGCGCAACGCGCCGTCGTGCGCCGGACAGTTGTTCACGCGATAGACCGTGGACTTCTCAGGGTCAAGAGCTTCTAGGTTGCGGACGCCGAGCAGTGGAAGCGCGGCAGCGCCTGCAGCCGAGGCGCGCAGAAAGCGGCGGCGGGAAAGACGAACCGAGGCAGAAAATGGAGAGGCGATGGTGGACATTCGAGCCTTCCTGAGTGAAGTACAGCCATTCTATGCGAAAGGCTGCAGGGTTGGGTGTGATGCGTTCAAGGCCAGCCTCCGCAGGAAGACGGCCCCGTATGCGTCTTGCAAAACGCGGCTATAGCAAAATCAGAGTAGCTATACCCAGTGGCAATGCTCTCAGGTGGCTTTTTCCCCATGAAAAAGCCACCTTGTGGGCCCTCAGCAATGGCACGTTTACTCTGGTCCTGCTCTATTATTCGGCAATTAAATACTGTCAAAGTGCCCCATCCATTTCCACGTTTTTTGCGGAAACGGGTGGGAATGCGATGTCATTATTTTCTTGCCGGATCAATTGAGTGCACAGAGAAGCGCCCGGCCGTTACCGGCTCAGCCGGTAGACCTCGCCCGAAGCCAGCAGAAATGTGCCGGTCACATACTCATGGGTGCTTTCCTTGGCGGCGGGATTCGGCCGCGCGTCCACCTGTTGGCCCCATTGCACCTTGCCTTCCGGGCTGACTGCCGCGGCCAGCGCCGCATAGGCCTTGCGCACGGCGGGCAGATAAGTTCCGCGGTCGAGCAGGTGGTGGTGGATGCCCCACGCCAGCCCGAAGCAGAAGAAGCCCGTGCCCGAGCTCTCCGGGTTGGGCACGTCGTCCGGGTCGTCGAGGTTGGCGCGCCAGAATCCGTCGCTTCCCTGCCGCCGGATGAGCTCTGCGGCCATGCGCCGATAAATCGCCAGGTACTTCGCCCGGTCCGGATCGTTCCTGGGCAGGTATTCCAGCAACCGCGCGAGCCCCGCGAAGACCCATCCGTTGCCGCGCGACCAGAAGATCTTCCTGCCGTGCGCCGTCTGCCGCCCAATATAGGTCGGGTCGCGGTAGTAGAGCCCGGCGTCCTTGTCCCACAGCTCGCCGGTCACATCGTTGAAGAAGGCGCGCTGGATGGTCATATAGCGCGCATCGCCGGTGGCGCGGGTCAACATCTCAAAGACCGCCGCGCCGTACAGCGAGTCCACATAGGGCTTGCCATTGTCGAGATACCAGCGGCCACCGCCGGCCGGGGAGTTGGGCGCTGCGGTCTTGAGCCACTCCACGGTAGGCTGGAGCATGGCCGGATCTTTTTCCACCAGGTAAAGCTCCAGCCACGTCTCGGAGCAGAAGAGGCGATTTGCGCCCAGCTTCTCCGTGCCCACCTGCCACTGGTTTTCCCGTCCCCAGGCAAGGGCGCGGTCCAGGAATGCGCGGTCGCCGGTGGCCTTCCACGCCTCCATCACGCCGGTGTACCAGGTGCCGCGCTCCCAGTTGCGGTCGCCCGCGGGCATCACTGGATGCGCCAACTGGTACGCATCGGCGCGGTGCATAAGGACGAGAATTGCCGCACGTGAAGGCAGCGGCGGCGCGCTCTGTGCGCGGGCAGCAAAGGCAACGGAAGCAAAGCCTGCCGCGATCAGCAGGCTAAAGAGGGCCATTCGTTTCATATACCTCAGGCTCCTGCCCAGCAAGCCGGGCGCAAACATCTTACCCGCCGAGGCTGTAATCTGGAATGGAGATGAAAGAATCGGCCGTTTTACTGATCGACTGCCCCGACCGCAAGGGGCTGGTGGCGCGGGTCTCCGGGTTGCTGTATGAGATGGGCGCCAACATCCTGCACGCCGACCAGCACCAGGACCACGCGCAGGGTTTGTTCTTCATGCGCGTGGAGTGGGCGCTGACGCCCAACGGCAACGGCGCTCCCGATGCCGCAAGCGCCGGAGCTGCCCCCCGGACTGTCTTTGACATCGACGCCTTCAAGGCGCGCTTTGCGCCGCTGGCCGCCGAACTGGGCATGCGCTGGAAGCTGACCACGAGCGCGCGCCGTCCGCGCGTGGCCCTGTTCTGTTCGCAATATCTGCACTGCATGGCCGACCTGCTGCACCGCTGGCGCACGGGCGAGCTGCCCTGCGAAATTCCGGTCATCGTGTCGAACCATCGCGACGTGGAGCGGCTGGCCGTCTTCTACGGCATACCTTTCGAGCATGTGCCAGTGACCGCGGCAACCCGCGCCGAGGCCGAGGCCCGTCAACTGGAACTCATGGCCCGCCACGAGATCGAGCTGATCGTACTGGCGCGCTACATGCAGATTCTTTCGCCCGCCTTCGTCGATCGCTATCCTGCCTCCGTCATCAATGTGCACCACTCGTTCCTGCCGGCGTTCACCGGCGCGCGGCCCTATCACGCGGCCCACGCGCGCGGCGTCAAGCTGATCGGCGCCACCAGCCACTACGTCACAGAGGTTCTGGACGACGGGCCGATCATCGAGCAGGATGTGGCGCGCATCTCGCACCGCGACCAGGTGGAAGACCTTGTGGCCCGTGGCCGCGACCTGGAGCGCATGGTGCTGTCGCGCGCGGTGCGCTGGCATCTGGACCGCCGCATCCTCTGCTACGGCAACAAGACAGTGGTCTTCGACTAAAAGCAGCAGACAACGAGCAGCTTTCAGGGGTCAGTTATCCGTCGCCGATGCGCAGCCGCAACCAGCCGGATTGCGGCTGCGCGCGGCGCACGGAATTCCCTCTGTTCTGTTCCGCGCTCCTCGGGGTATACTGCACTCCTCCCGACCGGCCCAGGACGGGTATTGGAGGTTCCGATGAAGATTACCGACACGATTGAAGCGGTGCTGAAGACAAAGAGCCAGTTCCGCATCCTCTCCATCGCTCCCAACCAGTCAGTCTTTGAAGCCATCCAGATGCTGGCCGCGCACGACGTGGGCGCGCTGCTGGTGCTCGACGCGGGCAAGCTGGTCGGCATCCTCTCGGAGCGCGACTACGCCCGCAAGGGCGTTCTGCACGGCCACCCCTCGAAGGACACGCTGGTGTCGCAGATCATGACCAGCCCCGTGGTCTTCGTCACGCCGCAGCATACGGTGGACGACTGCATGACCATGATGACCGAGCGCCACATCCGCCACCTGCCCGTGCTCAGCGGCGACACGGTGGTCGGCCTCGTCTCCATCGGCGATCTGGTGAAATGGGTCATCAGCGGCCAGGAGCAGACCATCCAGGCTCTGGAGGGCTACATTACCGGCTCATACCCGGCCTGAGCACGGCGCAGCCTCCTGGTCACCGATCACTGTTCACTTTCCTTGTGCTTCCCGGCACATTTGCCCTTGCGCACCTCTGCTACCATAAGGATGATTGCGGCTCCGGCGAACGGCCCCACCGGGCTGGTTCGCCTCCGCGGCCTTCCAGCCGGGACGCGACCAGAGCCGATCCCAAAGGAGAATTTCCATGCCTCTCGTTTCCATGCGGCAACTTCTCGACGAGGCCGCCAAAGGCGGCTACGGCGTCGGCGCGTTTAACGTCAACAATATGGAGCAGATCCAGGCCATCATGATGGCGGCCAAGGAGACCAATTCTCCCGTCATCATCCAGGCCAGCCGCGGCGCCCGCAAGTTCGCCGAGGACAAGTACCTCTTCCATCTGATTCTGGCCGCTGCCGAGCTGAATCCCGAGATTCCCATCGCCATGCACCAGGATCACGGCAACAGCTTTGACACCTGCAAGAGCGCCATCGAACTGGGCTACACCTCGGTGATGATGGACGGCTCGCTCAAGGACGACGGCAAGACGCCGGCCACCTTTGAGGAGAACGTCGAGATCACCAAGCGCGTGGTGGACTTTGCCCACGAGCGCGGCGTAACGGTGGAAGGCGAAATCGGCGTCCTCGGCGGCGTTGAGGACGGCCACGGCGCCGGCGGCAGCGGCCTCGATCACCTCACCGATCCCGATCAGGCTGTTGAGTTTGCCGAGCGCACCGGCGTTGACGCCCTGGCCATCGCCATCGGCACCAGCCACGGCGCCTACAAGTTCAACAAGAAGCCCGACGGCTCGGTTCTGAAGATGGACATCCTGATCGCCATCCACAAGCGCCTGCCCAACACCCACCTGGTGATGCACGGCTCCTCCTCGGTTCCCCAGGACCTGCAGGACGTGGTCAACAAGTACGGCGGCAAGCTGAACCCCACCTGGGGCGTGCCTGTCGAGGAGATTCAGTTGGGCATCAAGAACGGCGTCCGCAAGATCAACGTGGACACCGACAACCGCCTCGCCATTACCGGCGCCATCCGCAAAGTTCTGTGGGAGACCCCCGAGAAGTTCGATCCGCGCGACTACATGAAGCCTGCCCGCGAGGCCATGGCCAAGGTTGTCGCCCTGCGCATGACCCAGTTCGGCCAGGCCGGTCACGCCGGCGACTACAAGCCGGTTTCGATCGAGACCATCGCCAAGGGCTACGCCGACGGCTCGCTCTCGACCAAGCCGCTGGTTGCCGCCAAGTAACCTTCCGCGGTTCGAAGTTAAACAGGGGCGCTCTGCGGTTGCGGAGCGCCCTTTTTTAACTTGCCTCACCGCTTCTTGTTCGATGATTGTGCAGACGATGTGTAAGGTTGGTTATTGAAGCCTGGAAATCGTACGTATCCCACAATTCCGGCGAATATGCGTCCTTCTGCGCCCATTATGGAACGTCCGGCTCCAATCTGTTCCTGATTCAATTTTTTCTTTCCGCACGGCTCATTGCCTTCCGCGCTTCTGATAATCTTATCGACGGGAATGAGTATTGGCTGATTGTTACGGCCGTTTATTTACCTATTTTTTTGGAGCACTGTACCCTGAAAAGCCTTAAGGTTCGCTGTTATTTCGGCGGCATGAACCGCCCAATTCAGAATTTGGGTGACGGGTTAACCGCTCATCTGCTGAGTGGTCTTGGATTCGAATGCGTTGGCCCGTCCAACAACGATGCCGACCTGATCAACCCGGGAAGATGTTTACTGGCCATTGGTTCTCTGCTGGCAGGCGAATTCCTCCAGAAATTCGAGACATCGTACGACGTATGGGGGACAGGATTCAGGGGCTTCAATCGCTGGGGACTCTCTGACACAGACGTTGTGTTTCACGCCGTCCGGGGACCGCACACAGCCGAGGAATTTCGCCTTCCCGCCAATACCCCTCTGGGCGATCCCGGGCTGCTGATTCCCTTCATCTATCCAAAACCACGCGAACTTCATGGAAAGTCGGTAGTGCTTCCCCATTTCTCGCGTCTGGATTCCCCGATTGCGCGCGGAATGGCGGCGTCTGCGGGCTGCGATGAGCAAATGGCCTCTGTCACGTTTACGGCCCTGGATCGCTGCACCCATCAGCGTCTCGATTTGAAGGGGATCCTGACGGACCTCTGGCAATTCCGCGAGGCCAGGACGCGCAATTGCGCATCGGCCCGCTCGTTGATCGACCGGATTGCCGGCGCTTCTTTTGTGCTCACAGGAAGCCTGCACGGCGCCATACTGGCGCAGGCCTATGGCGTTCCCTGGGCGGCCTTCAACGACGGCTTTGTCGATACGCCCGCCAAATGGGACGATTGGGCTGCCTATCTAGGCGTCAATTTTGCCTTTGTCCGCACACTCTATGAGGGACGCGAATGGTGGCAGGAATGCGGCCGTTTCGGCCAGATCCGAGACCTGCGCCCGCTCGTCGAAGCATTTCCATACATGGATCTGTCTGAGAAAGCGCAGGCACTTGCAAAGCGGGTCGACGCCATGCCGCACTCGCATTTGAAAAGCTTGGGTTCCGTTCGCAAGATGGTCGTATAGCGCTCCGGAATTGATACTTCACCCGTCCATCGATCCCATGGCCGGCGAAGTATCAATTCCTCCTGCGATGCGCGGTCAATGGCGAACTCGATGCCCAGCGATAAGACGGGGAGTTTCTGCCGAGCCAGGCAGCATCGGGGCTGCGTTTCCTTCGTTCGCGACAAGCTGCAATTTCAGCCGCTGTTGCCTACGCGCCGAACCAGCCCCGTGTGCGCGCTTCTTCCAGACGTCCTTCGAGATACTTCCACAGCGCCGGGCAGCCCAACTCGATCTCCGGCTGGATACGGCGCACAACGCGCTCGTAGCTGACCTGATTCTCACGCCAGCTTTGCCCCTGGTTGTGCAAGTTCAACAGCACTGGCATGGCACGGTCGATGGAGAGGGCAAAACGCGACTCTGGCGTAGCCGCATCCTCAAACTCCTGCCACAAAGCCAGCATGGCCGCGGACTGCGGCACGGGCAGCAAGCCGAAGACGCGCTTGACGCCGGCCAGTTCCGCCAGCTTGCGCTCTTCCCATCCGCCCTCGACAAAGACCATGGTGTCGCCCGCGTCGATCTCGCCGATGTCGTGCACCAGCAGCATCCGCACCACGCGATTCATCTCGACCGGCTCGGCGGCGTAGGGCTCCAGGGCCATGGCCATCAACGCAATCTGCCAACTGTGCTCGGCGGAGTTCTCGTAGCGGTCGAGCCCGGCAGGCTTCACTTTCCGCGCCACGCCCTTCAGCTTGTCCAGTTCGAGAATGAAATCTACAATCTGCTGCATCTCTCCGCCTCTCCCGCACCTCTGCAGCCGCGCAACGAGCTGAACGCAGCCGGCGGCGCGGCGATCAACCGTTCGCTGTTTGCGGCTCGCTGTGCACTGCTTCCTGGTCCTTGTACTGCAACTGGTAAAGCTTCCAGTAGAGGCCCCGCTTGCCCAGCAGTTCCTGGTGCGTGCCCTTCTCGCGCAATTGCGCCTTGTGCATCACCAGGATGGTGTCGGCGCGCTGCACGGTCGAAAGGCGATGCGCGATCAGCACGCTGGTGCGGCCTTCCACCATGCGGTCCAGAGCGCCGCGGATGCGCAGCTCCGTATCCGTATCCACGCTGGAAGTGGCCTCGTCGAGAATGAGAATGCGCGGATTGAAGGCCAGCGCTCGCGCAAAGTTGACCAGTTGCTTCTGGCCCGTCGAGAGGGAGTTGCCGCGCTCGCGCACCGGCTCGTCGAAGCCCTTGGGCAAGCTGTCCACAAAGTCCAGCACGTTCACGTCGTGCGCCGCGCGCCGCAAATCTTCGTCGCCGATGGACTCGTTGCCCAGGCGGATGTTTTCGGCAATCGTGCCGGTAAACAGGAACGGGTCCTGGAGCACGACAGCAAAGTGCGCGCGCAGCTTTTTCAGATCCAGCCGGCGCAGGTCAACGCCGTCCAGCAGAATCGAGCCCGCCGTCACCTCGTAGAAGCGCATCATCAGGCTGGTCAGCGTGGTTTTGCCCGCGCCTGTGTGGCCCACAATGGCCATCGTCGATCCGGGCTCAACCGTAAAGCTGACGTCCCTGAGAATCCACTCGATGCCGGCGATCTTGCTGAGTTCGGCGCAGGCCGCCTCGGGCGCCAAAGCCTCAGCCCGCGCCACCGCGGCCTGTTGCTCGGCCGTCAGCTTCTGGTAGGTGAACCACACGTGGCGGAACTCGATGCGGTTGCTGCCGTCGCCCTCGACCGGGTTGGCGGGGCTCACGATCTCCGGTTCCGTGTCGAGCAGCTTGAAGATGCGTTCACAGGCCGCCATGGCCGCCTGCAGGATGTTGTACTTGTCGCTCAAGTCCTGAATGGGCCGCCAGAAGCGCTGCGAATACTGGATGAACATGGTCAGCACGCCCAGCGTGACCGCGCCGCCGGCGATGACGCTGAAGCCGCCCCACCACAGCACCAGCGCGATGGCCACCGAACTGAGCAGTTCCACCGCCGGATAGTAGAGCGCGTAGGCGAAGATGGTGTCTTTGAAGGCGATCATGTGCAGTTCGTTCACCGCGGAAAAGTCGCGCATGGCGCGCTCTTCGCGGTTGAACAACTGCACTACCTGCATGCCGGCCACGTGCTCCTGCGTAAAGCTGTTGATGCGCGCGATGGCGGCGCGTACGCGGCGGTAGCTCTCGCGCACCGAGTCGCGAAAGACGCGCGTGACGACGAGAATCAGCGGCAGCACCAGGAAAGCCAGCAGCGCCAGCCACCAGTTGATACTGAGCATCACGCCGGCCATGATCGCCAACATGAAAAAGTCGTTGACGATCGACAGGATGCCCTCGGTGAACATGTCGTTGATGGCGTCCACGTCCGAAGTCAACCGAGTCACCAGCCGGCCCACGGCGTTGGTGTCAAAGAAGCCCACGTGCATCTGCTGCATGTGGCGGAAGATGTCGCGGCGCAGATCGAACATGATCTTCTGCCCGGTCCACTGCATCAGGTAGGTCTGCACAAAAGCAAACAGATAGCTGGCAACCAGCATGACCATGTAGACGGCCGCCAGCACCGTGACGCCGTGCACCGGGTCGGAGGGCAGCCGCCGCGTGATCCAGTCCGTCAGGACGCTGGGCTTGTCCATCATGTAGCGATCGACGGCCACCTTCACCAGATAGGGCCCGGTAACGTCGCAGGCCGCCTTGAGCGAAACGGAGATGGAGGCAATGGCAGCCTGCACCCAGTAGGGGCGCAGATAGCTGGCCAGCCGCCGGGCGAGCCGCGCGTCGTAGACCTTGCCGACCGGGTCTTCGTCGGCCTTGCGGACGGCCTTCTTCTTGCGGGATTTGGGGTTCTTCTGCTCTTCGTCCGCCATGCGTGGGTGTGGGGTGGCCTTCCTCTTCCATTGTAAGGGGCGGGACGCCGGGCGTCTCGGCATCCTGTTCGAGCCCATGAAAAATGGCCCCCGGGATCTCTTCCCGGGGGCCATCTGGGTTTGTGCGTTGCAGGCGATTAGAACTGCAGGCGCAGGGTCATCTGAATCTGGCGGGGCGTCCAGTAAGAGCTGGCGCCCACCGCACCGGGAGCGATGGCAATCTCGCCCGTGGTGCCGTTGGGGTTGTTGGTGCCCTGAATATTGAACGCGTTGAAGGCGTCAACATTGAAGCGCAGGGCCATCTGGTCGTGAATCGGGAAGACCTTGAAGACGGACAGATCGACGTTCCAGTTGATCGGTCCATTCAGGATCTTCTGCGAATACAGATTGGAGCCGATCGGGCCAGGCGAGTAGCCCTGGGCGCCGAAGCTGTTCGTCGGTCCAACTACGTTCACGTTGTTGTTGGTGCCGCAGATCGGGCCGCCGCAAGTCCCAGGAGTGAAGTTGATCGGCGACAGATAGGCGGGGCTGGAGGCCGAGCCCGCGGTGTAACCCGAAGGCAGACCGGTGATCTTGCCCATGGCGCTCGGCGTAGGAGCGATGAAGCCGTTAAACCACAGCTTCTCCTTCTGGCAAACGCCCTGGCAGTCGGTAACAGTAACGCTGTTCTTGTAGTAGGTGATGGGGTTGGTAGCACCCCAGTTGCCGTTTCCAACGCCGAAGTCCTGGGAGACGATCTGACCTGCGCCGGCAATCTGCCAGCCGCCCACAGCTTCGTCTTCCCAGCGGTTGACGCCGCCAAGGAACCGCTTGCCGCGGCCCATGGGCAGATCGACTACGCCGTTGAAGGTGATGTGCTGCTGCGGAATTGCTGTGTCGATCTTGTACTCTTCGAACCGGTACAGGGAGTGGTATTCCTGCCACGCCTTCGTGCCCGAGGGCAGCGCAGGAGGCAGAGCGGGAGCAAGAACCGTGCCGCCACCGGCTGTGTTGAGGGCAGCAAGCGAGCCGGCGGCTGCAGTTGTGTAGCTGGTCCCGGGTGCGATACCCAGAACGCCCAGGTAGTTGGCGGCAGGATCTTCCGTGCCGTCGCGGAAGTAGTTGCCGCCCAGGCGGAAGGGCTTGGACCAGACGTAAGCGATCTGGTAAGCGAATCCGTGATGGAACAGGCGCTGATAGTTGAGTTGCAGGGCCGTGTCGTTCGACCAGCCGTTCTTGTCATCCCATGTGTTGCCACCCCAGGTCTTGGTATCGTACGGGCGAGTGGCGATCGAACCGTTGGCCGTGGGCACAGCCGTATCGGTCATCATCTCCCAAACGAACGAGGAGGGCGAGTTATTTACGTAGTAGTAGTGGTCCAGGTTGGTGCCGTGGCTCCACAGCACGGTAGCGCGCAGGGCGGAGTTGCCCTTCAGCGGCTGCTCGACGGTGAAGTTCAGCTGGGTCACGAAGTCGGGAGGCATGGCCTGAGAGTTCGACCAAAGTCCGACACCGGGAAGGAGGGCAGAGGTGCTGGTGCTGTTGACGATGTTGTTGCCCGTGTTGGATCCCATGACAGGCGTAAACGCGCTCGAAGAAGACCAGGTGTTGGAGCTCTGCGGTACGCGCAGCAGTTCGTTGGTGATGCCGTCAAAGGTCTGATTCGAGCTGGTGAAGCTCTGGCTGTAGCTGGCCACCAGGGGGTTGTTGCCCATGGGGTTCTTCACGAAGCTGCGGGTCGGCATCGGATAGATGTACCGGCCGTAAGCGCCGCGCAGGACTGTGCCGTGCTTGCCGCCGAAGGGCTGGTAGGCAACTCCGACGCGCGGGCTGAAGGACAACGGATAGTCGCGCATCAGCTTCGAGGGCCAGCCGGCCTGCTGAGGCGTCTCGTACACCGCGCCGTTATTCTGCATGTTGGTGATGATGGCCTGGGTTGTATAACCTTCGGCGATCAGGTTAGCCGGGCTCGATGCCAGAACCATGGCGTCGTTCTTCAGGTCGAAGCTGTTGTAGACGCCGTACTTGACCCACGTTGCCGGATGATCTTCCCAGCGCAGGCCGAGGTTGAGCGTCAGGTTGCGGGTCCAGTGATAGTTGTCCTGGATGTACGCGTCGAACTCCATATCGTGGAAGTGCTCGTACGGAGGCTCCTGCGTTACGGAATACGAAGAGGCATTGCCCAGGAAGGCGTCGGCGTCTACGCCGCCGGTGTTCGGGGTAGACGAATAGCTCGTCCCCGATGCGGGATTCAGGAGGCCCGTGCCCTGGCCGTTGAAGCTGATGCTGTCCGCCGATTCGTCGGGCAACTGGCCGAAGCGCTCGTGGCGATAGCGGCCGCCGAACATCAGTTGGTGCTTGCCGATGGTCTTGGTCAGGTTTTCGTCGAGGTTGTCGACGATCTGGCTGAGGCCGTAAATGAACTGCGTGCCGCCGTAGCCGCCGTAACCGCCCAGAAGCTGGCCGGAACCGTAGGCCGGGAAGCCGGGCTCGCCGAAGTTGTTGGGGACCTTCAGCACATTTTCTAGGTCCGCCTTGGGCGTGCCGCCTGCATAGTTATGCTGGCCCAGCGCCTGCTGGCTGACGATGGTCTCAGAGAAGAACGTCGGCGAGAAGACGTGCGTGTAACCGATGGCCTCGGCAAACGAAGCCGACGGGTTATACGCGATGCCAGTTGCCTCGGCCGGCAGGCCGTCCGCTGGGAGGGTCGTCGGGTTGGGCATGTTTTGGTTGGTGTAGTTGCGCAGCGCGATGCTGCTCAGAACGTTGCTGGTGTAGCGCAGATACGCGCGGTTGGTTTCGTTAAACTCATGATCCAGGCGGAAGGTCTGCGTCGGAACCACGTTGAAGGTCGGGTTCGTGACTGCGGCGTTGCCGCCAATCAGGTTGAAGCCGTTCAACGTGCCCACGATCGGGTTGTTGGTGTTGTTCGGCAACGGAGTGATGTCGAAGATGATCTTTTCCGTCGGCGACAACCGGCTCGTAGGAATCTGGTTGTTGGCGAACGGCGCACGGCAATAGGTGTTTGCTACACCGGTGCCGTTGCAATTGGTGGAGTTGGTCGTCGTCGCGGGATCGTAAAGAATCTGGGAGACGCCCGAAGTGTTGGTATAGCCGCTGAAGTCGCCGCCGCGCATGGCAGTCGTCGGTACGGCAGCAAGCTCAGCCGTCGGGCTGGCATACGAATACCGCTCGTAGGCATAGAACCAGAAGCTCTTGTTCCTGCCGTTGTAGACCTTGGGGATGATGATGGGGCCGCCGGCTGATGCGCCAAATTCGTTACGTACCAAGTGAGGAGCCGCGTAGTTGGAGAGGTTGTTGCGGTTCTTGGCGATGCCGATGGCGTTGTTGCGGGCCGTCTCAAACAACGCGCCGTGGAGCGAGTTGGTGCCCGACTTGGTGGTGACGATGGCCGTGGCCGGCTCGGAGTACTGCGCGCCGGTGTTGGTGGTCTCGATACGGACTTCCTGTACGGCGTCCGGGTCGGGAGCCTGGGTCTGCGACAGGTTCATGCCGCCAAACTGACGGTTCGAGATCGGCACGCCGTCGGCAACATACTCCAGCGCTTCGCCCATCAGGCCGTTGGCGCGCGTTCCGCCGCTCTCCAGACCGGGGGTGGTTTCGCCGGCCAGATTGATCAGGATACGGCCGTTCATCGGCAACTGGTTGATGCGTGTGTTTTCCAGCGTGGAAGAAATGGTTCCGTTTTCGCTGGTAGTTAACTGGACGGCGTCGGCGGCGACTTCGACCTGCTGGGTCACTGCGCCGGGCGTCATGGCTGGGTTGATGACGGCGTGCTGGTCCACGAGGAGCTGCAGCGAGGTGCGGAAGCTCTTCATGCCCGGCGAGGTTACCGTTATGGTGTAGTTGCCCGCAAACAGAGCCGGCACCTGGTAGAAGCCCACGTTGCTTGACTTCGTATCGGTTGCGATGTTCGTACCCTGGTTCACCACGTGGATCGTGGCGCCGGGAATCACTGCCCCGGTAGAATCGGTGACCGTGCCCTGAATCGAGCCGGCGCCGCTCTGTGCCAGAGCGTTTGTGCAGCACAGCGCAAGGCCCATCAAGACCATGAGCGCGAGCGCCGGCACGTTCCACTGCTGGAAAGTGCGCGTCATGTTACTGGCAAATTTTTTCATTCGAGTGGTATCTCCTGAAAAATAAGCTGGCATGGCATGAGCCATGCGTTGTTCTTATCAGCACGCCGAAGACTTCTGCGGCATTGCTAGCTTTGCTTTTTGTCCTTCTGTCGAACCCACGGCAAAACCACACTGGAGCAAGAGAAAAACAATCGGCAATGGGCAAGGCCGTTTCCTGTCCCGGCGCGCAGTCTGAAAACTTCCCGGTCTCAACCCGAAAACATTTCCAGCTCCATCGCTTGCATATCTGTCGTCATCGGGGAACGTTAACAGTGGTTGGAAAACCGCACTGCATTTTTCCATCTGCCCCACCCCCCGGGATCGAAGATGAGCAAATTTAGTTCCGGTGTTGAAGGATTGTCAAGGCCTTAAGTACAACCTGAAATCGAGTCCGTCAACAGTTGCCTCGCGGCGCCGCCGCAGCTTTTAATTCGACGATTAAAATATTTATTCCACGCACTTTACGAGAGATGCGGCACGATTCCTGAAAGCATCGTCACGGAGCATCTTCAGGCCGCTGGAAGCCACCCCCTGCAAGGCGCAAGCGGGACCCCTTCAAGCCAGCGCAATTGCAGTCGTCCGCAATGCTGGCGAGCCTTGGGAACCTAGAAACAAGTCGCTGTTTTGAAAGGGAGCGGCCCCAGCCGCGCCGGTCGGGACAGCGGGAAAACATCGATCAACCCTGTTTCCCGGGAGTCGGTTTTGAGCTCGGTACCGGCTTTTTGGCCGGGCTGGAAACGCCCATGCTCATCAGCAGGTAGCCGAGCGCCTTCTTGAGGAGTTCGCCCATCTTCATGGTTCCCTTTCCTTGCGGCGCTGCCGGAGAAACTTCGATGGCCTAATGCCGTCAGCCGGATTCCCCGTGCAGTTGCACTGCCGATCTTACCGCTTTGCGGAATTCTCTGCCGAAGCAGCGGAGGGCTGGCTCTGTGGACGAAGAATGGAAATCGCTCCGGGCGGCAGAGGCTTGTCCGCATTGGCCAACAGCAACGACACCTGCCAGATCTCATTGTCGTTGAGAATCAGCCGGTAGGCCGGCATGCCCGTCAGGCGAATGCCGTTAGCCACCTTCCAGTAGGTTTCTCCGGCCGGGTCGTCGCTGACGCCGATTGCGTCGCCATGCTGCTCCCAGAGTTGCGAAGCGCGCGGGTACATATGAGCCGCGAACGAAGAGGGCTTGCCGTGGTAGCCGTGACAGGCGGCGCACTGGTCGCGGTAGACCTCCGCGCCGGCCACCAGGTTGGCTTCGTCGGCCATCAGGGCCACGGTTTTGGGCCGCTCGGCGGCGATGCGCGCGTGCAGCGGGATGCCGGTGAGCATCTTCTCCCGCGGAAACGGCGCATCGGCCACGGCCACCGGCGGATGTCCGAAACGCAGCCACGCCAGCACCATCAACGGGACCAACACCACTCCCACAACAATTCCCAGCACAATGCGACCCATCCGAAGACCTCCTCTGAATTCCAGCAAGGACATCCTACGGTATCGACTGTGAATAGCGCTGCCTTCAGTGCAGCGGCCCGCTTTCGCACACTGTGTTCACGCGGGCCGGAGTCGCTCTCTACGACAAGATGGGAATGCCGGCGATGCGCTGCTGCCACTCGGCCGGGCCGGTCTGGTGCACGCTGGTTCCCATGGTATCCACGGCCACGGTCACGGGCATGTCGCGCACTTCGAATTCGTAGATGGCCTCCATGCCCAGATCCTCGAAGGCCACTAGCCGCGAGGCCTTGATGGCCTTGGCCACCAGATAGGCAGCGCCGCCCACGGCCATCAGGTAGACAGCCTTGAACTCCTTGATGGCCTCAATGGCCGCCGGGCCGCGCTCGGACTTGCCCACCATACCCAGCAGCCCGGTTTCGGCCAGCATCTGGCGCGTGAACTTGTCCATGCGTGTGGCGGTGGTGGGACCGGCTGGCCCGACCACCTCGTCGCGCACCGGATCGACCGGGCCAACGTAGTAGATAAACCGTCCGCGGAAGTCGACTGGCAGTTTCTCGCCGCGGTTCAGCATGTCCGTCAGCCGCTTGTGCGCGGCATCGCGGCCCGTCAGCAACTTGCCGTTCAGCAGGATCACTTCGCCGGGCTTCCAGGTGGCCACGTCCTCGCGGGTCACGGTGTCCAGATTGACGCGGCGCGCTCCCTGGGGATCGTAGGCCAGCTTCGGCCACTCGTCCAGGTTGGGCGGATCGAGATACACCGGCCCGGAGCCGTCCAGCACGAAGTGAGCATGGCGCGTGGCCGCGCAGTTGGGAATCATGGCCACCGGCAGATTGGCCGCGTGGGTGGGATAGTCGCGGACCTTTACGTCGAGCACGGTCGTCAGCCCGCCCAGCCCCTGCGCGCCGATGCCAAGGCGGTTCACTTTGTCGTAAAGCTCCAGCCGCAGCTCTTCCGCGCGGTTCGATGCGCCGCGCGCGGCCAGTTCCTGGATGTCGATGGGGTCCATCAGCGATTCCTTGGCCATCTGCATGGCCTTCTCCGCCGTGCCGCCAATGCCGATGCCGAGCATGCCCGGCGGGCACCAGCCCGCGCCCATGGTTGGCACTGTCTTCAGCACCCACTCGACAACCGAGTCCGACGGATTGAGCATCGCGAACTTGCTCTTGGCCTCCGACCCGCCGCCCTTGGCCGCAACGGTTACTTCCACCGTGTCGCCCTTCACCAGCTCGACCGAAACCACCGCGGGCGTGTTGTCTTTGGTGTTCTTGCGCGCGCCGGCCGGGTCGGCCAGGATGGAGGCGCGCAGTTTGTTGTCCGGATCGAGATAAGCGCGGCGCACGCCTTCGTCCACCATCTGCTGCAGATCCAGCAGTTCCCCGCCCGCAGCCGCTGCAAAGCGCGCGTCCATGCCCAGCTTCACAAAGGCCGTCACGATGCCCGTGTCCTGGCAGATGGGCCGGTGGCCTTCGGCGCACATGCGGCTGTTGATGAGCAGTTGCGCGATGGCGTCCTTGGCGGCGTGCGACTGCTCGTGCTCGTAGGCCTTGGCCAGGCTGCGAATAAAGTCGGCCGGGTGGTAGTAGCTGATGTACTGGAGCGCGGCGCGAACGCTCTCGATCAAATCGTCCTGCTGAATCACGGTCATGGAAGCGGCTCCTGGGCGGACACGAACGATTCTAGGGTAAAGGATGGCGCGGGCCTTTGCCGAGTGGCACCGATGGATGTTTCGGTGCACCCCTACGGGGCGCAATCCTTCACTCTACACTGACCCGTCCCCAGGATTCCGCTACGCTTCATCCTGGGCTATTTTCGCCGCCTCCCTCCGGGAGGAAACGTGAACATGCCAGAGTATTTTCGTCTCTTTCGCAACAGAGAACACACGCTGATTGATCCGGCCCAAAAAGTTTGCATCGTGCTCTCCCACCCTGGCGAATCAGTCGATAACCATGAGGATGAATTCCACTCCATGTTCGCCTGCGGCGGTTAAGCGATTGGGAACTTCACGGCAGAAAGACAACTCCAGATACTTCGATTCCCTGCGGCTTCGCCTTCGGTAGCTCAGGATGACAGCGCCAAGGAATGAATGATCTGCGGAGCGCTGAGACAGCCTGTGTCTCGATCAGCCGCGGCTCATGCGCTCGTCGGGCAGGCCCATGCGGCGCTTGATTTCGAGGATTTCCAGAATCTTCTCGCCGGGGATCGGCTGCATCGGGCGGCCGATCTGTTGCGCGATCAACCACGTCCGGCAGTAGGTCTCGAAGGTCTCGACCAGCCACTCGGCATGAGTGACGGTGTCGGCCCAGCAGACGATGCCGTGATTGGAGAGCACGATGGTATTGTGGTCGCTCACAAACGGCCGCACCGTCTCGGCAAAGGCACGCGTCCCCGGCGTTTCGTACGGTGTTACAGCAACCGGGCCGATCATGGTCTCGTACTCGGAGTGCAGGCCGAAGGGCGGCGCGGAGCCGGTCAGCGCGAAGGCTGTTCCATAGGGCGGATGGCAGTGCACCACGGCGCGCGCATCCTCGTTGCCCTTGTAGATTTCCAGATGGAGAAGAATCTCGCTGGTGCGCAGGCGATTGCCGGCCACGATGTTGCCGTCCATGTCGGAGAGGCAGATGTCTTCCGGCGTCATCTCGCCCTTGCTGACGCGCGTGGGCGTGCACAGCAGATGGCGCTCGCCGATCCGCGCGCTGATGTTGCCCGCGTTGCCATCGACGTACTGCCGCTCCCAGAGCTTGCGGCCGGCGGCGATAATCTCCTGGCGCAGAGCAGCCGCCTCGGCAGAAGCCGACACAGCAGCGTGCGACCGCTCATTGAGAGCGGGTGGATGCGCCTCCGTGGTTTCCGGGTGAACGCCCGGGACCGGTGCCTGCTCCATCATTTTCCTCGCGATTGGGGTAATGCGGCAGAGCGCATGAGTCGCGCCCCTACTGTTTATATTGTATTGGCTGGCATTGCAAACGCGTGAAGACGGTTACAAATCCGCAAGAAATGCGGCTTCCATTGCACATCCATGAAGATGGCCGCGCCCGGAGTGTACTGCTCTGCTCCGTGCGCGGCCATCTGTTCGGGTAGTGTGGACGGGCGCTAGCGCACCAGCCTGCCCTGCAGTTCTTCCAGCGTCTGCCCCTTGGTCTCAGGGTAGAAGAAGAGCACCACGATCAACTGCGCCAGCGTGGCCGCGGCGAAGAAGACAAACGGCGTGCCCTGCCCGAACCGCAACACCAGCACCGGGAAGGTGAGCGCGATGATCGTATTCACAATCCAGTGGCTGGCGCTGCCGATGCCCTGGCCCTTGGCGCGTACCGAAGTGGGAAACACCTCGCCGAGATAAACCCAGATGACCGCGCCCTGCGAGAGCGCGAAGAAGGCGATGAACCCGGCCAGCAACACCAGCAGTAGCGACTGATGGCTGTTGGTGTTGAAGATCCACGCCACTCCGGACAGGCAGGCTGCCGTTCCCGCCGCGCCCAGCAGCAACAGGCTCTTGCGGCCGAAGCGGTCGATCAGCGACATGCCCACCAGCGTAAAGATCAGATTCGTCGCGCCGATGGCGATGGCCTGCAGGTCGCCGGAGATCTGGCTGAAACCTGCTGCCTTGAAGATGGTGCCCTGGTAGAACAGGATGGCGTTGATGCCCGACAACTGATTGAACGCGCCAATGGTGATGGCCAGGAACAGCGGCACGCGATACTTCCAGCGGAAGACGGGCTCGTGGGCCACGGCATGTTCGGCTTCGGCCCCGGCCTGGATGGCCGCCAGTTCGGCCTGCGGATCGAGCGCGCCCATCTGCGCGATAATGTCGAGCGCTTCCTCGCTGTGGCCGTGTGTAGCCAGCCAGCGCGGCGAAGGCGGAATGCCGAAGAGCGCGGCAAAGAAGACCAGCGCCGGAACCAGCGCCACGCCCAGCATCGCGCGCCACTCGATGGCGCCGAGGTGGGCCAGCCGGACCAGATAGTTGGCGGTATAGCCGAAGACGATGCCCAGCACCACGTTCAGTTGGAAGGTGCCTACGAGGCGTCCGCGCCACTGCGCCGGCGCCAGCTCCGTAATGTAGACCGGCCCCAGCACCGAGGCCGCGCCGATGGCCAGTCCGCCGATAAAGCGTGTGGTCAGCAGCATCGGCCAGCCGAAGGCCAGCGTGCTGCCGCATGCGGCCAGAATATACAGCGCCGCGGCCCAGCGCAGCGCCGAGCGCGCCCCCATCCGCTGCCCGATGACGCCGGCGGCAAAGCAGCCCAGCACCGTGCCCACGGGCGAGACGGCCACCGTCATGCCCTTGTCCCAGCCGTTCAGGCCAAAGAGCCGTGTTACGTTGTCGATGGCCCCGGAGATCACCACCATATCGATGCCGAAAAGCAGGCCGCCAAGGGCGCCCGTCAGCGTGGACTTCATCAGTTTGGAGTTGGGTCGCATGGTCACCTGCCTCTCAAGCAACCAAGCATACTATGCGGGAGCGTGGGAACGCTACCACCGCTCATTTTTTCCCATACAATCCAAATGCAATTGCCAGGCTGGCAGTGTTAGCAAAGTCGAAGGAGATCTGCCCGGAGGCAATGCTCACAAGTGGCTTTTTCCCCTGGAAAAAGCCACCTGAAAGCCCCTCGGCAAGGACACGCTTACTCCCGTTTGCTCTAGCGGCTGGCTTTCACCTGCTCCAGGATGTAGCGCGCAAATTCCACGCCGCCCGCGTAGTTGTCGTACTCTGTCGGCAGACGGCGGCCGTCGGTGTACTCGTTGTAGAGCCACGGATCCACCATCGCGATCACCGTGCCCTTGCCGTATTTGGCGCGCGCCATAAAGATGTCGTCGCCCTCCTGCAGGAGCGGCGTGGCCGGTCCCGACACAGAGATGGTGCACACGTCCTTGGTGTAGAGCGTGTGCGGCGCATGGAAGACCGGGCTGTTGCCGTCGATCGCGATCTTGCCCATCTCCCACTGCGTGCCCACCACATGCTTGCGCAACACGCTGTTGTAGTGGATGCCAAACTTCTCCGAGATCGCGTTGAAGTGTTCGAGATCGGCAAACGATGTGTCGTTTTCCATGATGACCAGCACGCCGCCGTCCTTCACCCACTTGGCCAGTTCCTCGGCGTCGGTAGCATTGGCATAGTTCGGCGTGGGGTTCTTCGCGGGAATGTCGGGCGAGACAATCACGAAGACCTGCGCGCCCTTCAGCTTCTCCGCCGTAGGCTCCGTGTCCAGTTCGGCCAGATGCGCGCCGTAGTTCTCAAAGATGCGGCCGAACATGGAGTAGCCGGCTTCGCTCTGGAATCCCCATTTGTAGTGGAAGAGGAACTTCTGCCCGAAGGCGTCGGTCATCTTCTGCGAGTTGAACCAGCCATCGACCACAACGGTGTCGCCGCGGCCCAGCTTGGCCTTCTCCGCATTCTCCATCTCGCTGGCGGCCATGAGGAACGGCCCCACGCCCTTGGGATCGTTGCTAACAACCGGCTCGCTCAGGTAGTAGGCATAGGTGCCGTCGCGATACGGCGAGCCACCCAGTCCGCCCACCTTCACCGTGCCAGTGACGGAAACATCGCCGCCCGGCCCCGTCTGGACGAACTTCGCCAGAATGCCTTTGTAACCCTTCTCCGCGGCGGGCAGATAGCTCTCGGGCAGATAGCCGCGCCGCACGCCCTTGGCCAATGCGTAGACGAACATCGACGAAGCGGAGGACTCCAGATAGTTGCCCTTCTTCCCGCCCTTGTCCAGCACCTGATACCAAAGGCCGGTCTGCGCATCCTGCACCTTCACCAGCGCCGCGGCCTCCTCGTTGAGGATGCCGATCAACTGCTTGCGGCCCGGATCGTTGGCCGGGTAGTAGTCCAGCGTGTCCACCAGCGCCATCATGGTCCAGCCCATCGCCCGGCCCCAGAACTCCGGCGAGAGGCCCGTCTTGGGGTCGGCCCAGCGCTGCTGCTTTGATTCGTCCCACCCGTGATAGAGCAGGCCGGTCTTCGCGTCGCGCATGTGCTCTGCCACCAGCGCAAACTGGTGCGCGATGTCGGCGAATTTCTCCGGATGGTGCGAAATCGATGCGTACTCGGCATAGAACGGCTCGGCCATGTAGAGCCCGTCGAGCCACATCTGGTTCGGGTAGCGCTGCTTGTGCCAGAAGCCGCCGGAGGGCGTCCGCGGCTGCTTTTCCAGTTGCTCGTAGAGAGTCGTCGCCGCTATCAGATACCGCTTCTGCTGCGTCATCCCGTAGAGCCGCAGCAACTGGCGGCCCATCAGGATGCTGTCGAGCTGATTCTCTTCCGGCTTATAGGTCGGAATCGCGCCATCCGGAGTGACCAGCTCATCCACCGCGCTCTTCATGTAGTTGTAGTAGCGCGGGTCGGCGGTGTTCAGGTACACGTCGTCGATGCCCTGGAGCAGCGTGCCCAGTTCGTACTTGAAGGCAGGCTTTGCGGCAGGGCCGTCGATATGCCCGCCGGGCCAGCGGGTCATAGCCGCAAGTGCTGCGCGTTGCGACCAGGGCAACTCACTCTGCTTCTCCTGCGACCAGGCAGTAAATGAAGCGCAAACTACAACCAACGCAACAGCCATTACGGTAAGTCTGAAAGATTTCATTTTGACTCCGGATATTTCTTCTGCCACTCGGCGTAGCGTTCGAGCGCACGTTTGGGTTCCGCGCCAAACCAACTATATCCATTGCGCCGTTCGAGCGACAAATCGCTCACATTGTCGTGGATGGTCTTGTCGCGATCGCCGAAGATCGCGCGGTCCGTGCCGATCTGGTAGTAACGCGCCCAGATGGGGCCGGCTCCCGGCGTCGCCACCAGTCCGCGTCCCTCGGGCGTGCGCACGTAGCTCTGGCCATAGATCGCGGTCTTCTGGAACCACGCTGCCGCCGCGCGAATCGCGCGCTGTTCTTCGGCCGTCGGGTTCGGCAGGCACTCCATCAGCATCAGCATCACGCCGGCGCTCTCGCCGCTGCTAATGGCCGGCATCTCGTAGTTGCGCGCCGAAACCGGTTCCAGCGTCAGCATGTCTTCCTGCTGCGCCCAGCCGGTCAGCTTGCCGTTCACCTTGATCTGCGAGTCCAGCGTGCAGCGAATACCCTTGTCGAAACTCTCTTCCGCGCGTTTCCGCAGTGCAGGCGGAGCAAAACTGAAGTCGCCCTGCGCCTCTGCGATGTTGTGCATCAGCTCCACAACCTGCGTCACCGCGTCGTCGTTGTAGGTGATGGCGTCGTGGTAGCCGCCCTCCAGCGGCCACACCTGCGGCCAGCCGCCGTTGGGATACTGCGCCGCCAGCAGGTATTCGATGCCGCGCTCGAACGAAGCGCGCCACCGGGCCGTATCCGCGCTGCCCGCCGCGCCGATCACCTTCGCCAGAAAGTTCAGCTGCGTTGTGGTCGCATCGTTGTCGATGGTGCCGATGTAGTTCCAGTCGGGCTCGGCGGGCTTGTCGTAGTCGTCGGGCGACAGAAACCGCGAGATGTTGTTGGGCGCATAACGCTCGCCCGGCTTGCGCGGCCCGCTGGCCATGTCCATGTTCTTGCCCCAGCCGCCGGCGGGGGTCTGGTAGGTCGCCACGTTGTCGGCGATGCGGCGCGCTGCCTCCGATGCATACCACGCGGCCTCGCGCTCCAAAGGCACACTGCGCGCCGAGTAGCCGTGCGCGGGCTCCGGCGGCGTGGTCACGCCTGCTGCCTTCACCTCCGCAGCAAAGGCGGCCTTGTCCGCCGCTCGCTGCCGCTCGGAGCGCAACAGGTAATCCAGCCACGCCTTCTGCTCGCTTTTCGGCAACTTCGCGATTGCCTCCCGAGACAGCGAGCGCGCCGGCGTATTCATTCCTATCGTTGCAGCGGCGGCAAACGCTGAGCCAGCCAGCAAGGCAACAGCAACGGCCATTCGTACCGGCCTCATCCATCTTTCGGTCGTCATCTCTTTTCCTTTTTGCATTCGTACTTCCTCTTAGCCCTCGCTACAGGCGCCGTGCCCCATCGTTTTCGCGGTTTTTTCGCGAAATGGGTGGGAAAGCTACACGCTATTGAATGGGCGAATCAATAGTGCGCTGGCGCAGTGCTTGGATAGCCGCTCATCCAGCCATGCAGCCGAAGCCAGTTCTCCAGCAACCCCGTCCAGGCAGACAATGCCGGATAGGTTTGCGCCAAGCCGGTTCCATGCGGTCCCTGCTCAAACAGATGCATCTCCACCGGCGCTCCAGCCCTCTGCATGGCCGCGTAGAAACCGACACTGGTCGCCACCGGCACGCGCTCGTCGTTCGTAGTCGCATACAGAAAAAACGGAGGCGTATCTTTCGTCACGTTCTTGTCTGGCGAAAGTTCCTTCGTCAGTGCCGGGGTGAGCGGGACGCCGACAAACTGCGCAAGCGCTCCAGCCGGGACGATGGTGGCATCCAGCGTCATCAGGCCGTAGGAGCTGACGGCAAAGTCGGGCCTGTCGCTGACGCGCTCGACAGGGTCTGCGGACTGCGCGTTTCCTGCGTCGAAGTGCGTGCCCACCATGCCCACCAGGTGCCCTCCAGCCGAGAAGCCCCACATGCCGATCTTGTCCGGCGCGATGTTGTATTGCGCCGCATGGCTGCGCACCCAGCGCACCGCGCGCTTGCCGTCGTCGATGGGAGCCGGATAACGGTAGCGCGGAGCCAGGCGGTAGGTAAGCACGAAGGCCGAAATGCCGCGCAGATTCAGCCACTCGGCGATGCGCGTGCCTTCCTTGTCGTAGGCCAGATGCGTATAGCCGCCGCCGGGGCAAACCACTACCGCCGTGTGCGGCCCGGCACCGGCAGCGCCAAAGATTTCAAGGTGCGGCTTGTCCTCCTCTTCCGCGCCCACAGCGCCCGGCGCTCCAGCCGGCCACAGCAGTTCGATGGGCCCGTGCGGCTCGGCGACTTCAGCAGGCGCAGCTGCTGCCGCCTGCGCCCGCGCAATCTTGCCGCCGCCCACACCTGTCAACAACAGCAGCGCGGCAATTACCCCGATCCACAACTTCCCGCTCACGCCTGTCGAATACATCGTAATCATCCCCGTCTCCCCCATCCACTCACTCGGAACTCTGTCGCGCAACTGTTCACGAAGCCGCAACAGAAATGCGCTCTCGCTGCCCGTTTCCAAGACGCAGGCACACGTGGCAAAGTCTTGCTTCGAGTGCGCTTCCGTTGCAAGAAAAGAGGCTGCCGGACAAGCCGGCAGCCTCTCTGTTTGCCCTGTTGAACCAACTTAGAAGCTGATGCGCGCGGTGAACTGCGCGGCCTTGCGGTTGGCCGACGTGCTGGTGGTCACCTGCCCGAACGTGCCCGACGTGGAAGTCGACCACGCCGTGCTGGCTACGCCGAACAGCGTGTGGTTGGTGACGTTGTACCACTGTGCCCGGAACTCGAACTTCGAGGCCTCGGTGATGTGCAGCGGGAAGCTGCGCGCCAGCGAGAGATCGAGCTGATAGTTTCCAGGCCCATAGATGTTGTAGGGCGCCGTGCGCGACACGTTGCCAAAGTAGTAGTTCGGCGTGGCCGTGAAGGCGTTGGGATCGATGAAGCGAACCGAGTTGTAGTTGGCCAGCGTTACGCCGTGTCCCCACTTGCCGTTGATGCGCGCCGGGCCCGAGAAGTTCGGGTTGTACGACGGCGGGCAGAAGCTGGAGCTGGCGTTCGCCGGGTTCGTGTTGCAGGTCGAGCTGGTGATCATCAGAGGCGAGCCGGAGTAGGCCTGATACACGGCAGACAGCGTGTATCCGCCCAGAATCGCACGCTCCATCTGACTCGTGGCCAGAACGCTCTTGCCCAGCGGAGACTTGTAGACAGCGGTCAACACAAAGTGCTGCGGCTGGTTGGAGGTGGAGATGGTGCGCTCCATCCGCGTGTTCGAGATGGTTCCACCGGGGTTGGTCGAGTTGTAGATGTAGGCCATGGGGATCGTGTAGCCGCTACGGAAGTAGCCGCCGTCGTCGATGGCGCGCGACCATGTGTAGTTGGCGATGGTGCTGAGGCCATGCCACGTGCGCATGTTCAACACCGCCTGCAGCGCGTGATAGTTTGCGTTGCCCACGTAGCCGAAGGAGTCGCTGATGGAGTGGAACGGGAAGGGCTTGAGCAACTGCGCCAGAGACTGCGAGGTGTAGAAGTTGCTCAACCCTGTGCAGGCCAGTCCATTCGCAGTGCAATCGGTGGCGATGGCCGCTCCCGTGTCGCTGAGGTGCGTTCCCAGATACAGATACTTCGGATCCAGGAGGTTTGCCCACTGACCGCGCGCCGAATTGTTATCCAACTGCAGGAAGTGGCCTTCCGACCCGACGTAGCTCGCCGTAAGTGCGACGGCGTTGGTCAACTGGCGCTGTATGCCGAAGCTCCAGTTAATGTATTCGGGAGCGCGGCTGCCCAGGTACGGGTCCACGTAGGTCATCGACGAAGGCGCCGTGGTGATCGCCGTCGTATAGCCGGTGCCGTAGGTGGGGCCAGAGGCCGCGCCGGCGGCCGGCGTATAAGCGGGAATCACTCCCGACCCGCCCACCAGGAAGTTGGTCATGGTGGTCTGCGACTTGGTGGACGAGAACGACGGCGCGGACGAGAAGCCGAGCGTGCCGATGGAGGAGGCATTGCCGCCCACCGCATCGCCGTGCGTGAACATGATGCCGTAGCTGGCGCGAACCACGGTCTTCGGATCTACCTGATAGGCCAGGCCGATGCGCGGACCGAAGTTCTTGTAGTAGTTGTTGACAGGGGTCCGGCAGTTGCAGGTGTTGGATCCGTAACCGGTGAACTGCAGCGCGCCGTTCAGGCCCGTCGCGGAGTTGGCCAGCGCCGGGTTGAAGAAGCTTGCCATGTTGTTCTGTTCAACAACCGTCGGAAAGAAGTCGTAACGGAGTCCCAGGTTGACGGTCAGCTTCGCGTTCACCTTCCAGTCGTCCTGAATGTAGGGCGAGATGGCGCGGAAACGCGCGCCGTAGCCCGGATGCAGGCTGTAGTCGGTAAAGCTGCCCTTGTCGATCTGGCCCAGCAGGAAGCTGGCATAGGCCGCGCCGGTCGTCGAGGTCATGGTGTAACCGGACGTGCTGGTGTTCGACGGATCGAACTGCGCGGTTTCGGTGGTGGCGTTGGACAGGGTGATGGGCGTCGAACCGCCGGTGGCGCTCACCGTGTTATAGAGCATCCAGGCAATCTGGCCGCCGAAGGTCAGCGAGTGCTTGCCGAAGTTCCACTGCAGGCTGTCCAGGAAGGTGTAGTTCTCGGCAATGGTCACATTGGCCGTCGTGCCGCCCCATTGGGTGGGAGCGATGTTGGCGGTACCGAAGCTGACGATCGGGAACACCGATTGCGCCTGGCCCACCGGCGTGCCGGAGATGCCCTGCGCCGAAGCAGCGTACTTGGTCCCCATCGACGGCGTGAAGGTAGGGCCGTTGTAGCGCGCGTATCCCCACTTGCTCTGGTTCACAAGGTTGGGCGTGAAGACGTGCGTCTCTTCAAGAATCCAGACAGCGGTCTTGGGAGCATAGGTCTGGCCGTAGTTGTACGGAACCGGGCCCACGTTGCGGCCCGTGGTGCTCTGGCCCACCGGGTTGGAACTGGCCTGGCGGCCAACCGCGCCGATAACGCTGAAAGTGTCCTTGGGGCTGATCACGTAGTCGATGCGGCTGGTCGTCGACCAGTTCGTCAGGCCCGTGGCGTTCTGCGCGATGTAGTTGTTCGAGAGGGATGTGCTGATGCCCGTGGTCGGCAGATAGCTCTGCAGAGCCTTGGAAATCGCCGCGAGACGTCCCGGAGGAATCACGTTGGCGACGCCGTTGTAAGAGAACTGCGCGCGGCAGTTGATCGTTTGGGCTTTGGGGTTGGTGCAAGTGGAGACGTTGGCCGGATCGTAGATCAGCGGCAATCCGGAGTTCGAGAAGTCGCCCGCCTGCTCAGCCGCGGTCGGGAAGGTGATCGGCGTCGGACTCGCGCTGGTGTAGCGGAAGCCGTTGTAATTGGTGAAGTAGAACAGCTTGTCCTTCAGGCTGCCAAAAGGAACCAGCGGACCGCCCAGGTTGATACCGTACTCGTTCGAGTGCTCGACCGGCTTGATGGGTACGCCGGTAGCCGGGTTCGGAGCCTTGCCCCAGAAACCCCAGGTGTCGAGCGCGGTGTTACGTACAAACTCGTAGATCGAACCGTGCTGCTGAGCGCCGCCCGCCTTCACGGTGTAGTTCATGACGCCCTGGCCTTCATAGAGGGCCGAGTAGCCTGTGGTCTGCACCTGGAACTGGTCGATGGCGTCGACCGAAATGGCCGTCCACACATAGCGGGGGTCGCCGTTGCCGCCGGCGCGCACGAACGGGAGTCCGTCCACGTACACGGCCGAAGCGGCGCCCTTGCTGCCCGAACCGTTAACCACGCCCACGTTGGTGGTGGCGTTGCCATTGGTGTTGTTGCCCTGCACGCCGGGCATCAGGTACACAAAATCGGTTGCGCGGCGCTGGTCGGCCTGGCCGTAAGCGCCCATTTCAACGGGCAGTTCGGAGTAGGTTTCCTGCTCCATCGTTGCGCCCAGCGTCGCGTTGCTGGTCTCCAGTTGCGGCGGCTCAGCGGTCACCGTAATCTCTTCGGCTGCCGCGCTGGCAACGGTCAGGGCAGGATTGTACACCTGCGATTCCATGGCGTTGACGTGGATGTTCTCCTGCGTCAGCTTCTGGAAGCCCTTGGCCACCACTGCCACCGAGTAGATGCCCGGATCGAGTGTCGAAAAGTGAAATTCGCCCGCGGCGGTGGTCTTCGCGACGGTCTTGATCAGGGTGGATGTATTGGTCGCGGTTACTTCGGCATCGGGGATCACGGCACCGGTCTTATCCGTCACGGTTCCCGTAATCTGGCCCCTGCCGCTCAGCTGGGCGCTAGCCCCTGCCGCGAACAACGATATGAACAAAGCCATCAGGCAGCCCAGCAGAAAGCCGGTGCGCATGGTCCCACGCTCCGTGCTCTGGATGATGCTTCCCCGGCTATTGCGCCAATTTTGCATGTTGATTAGCCTCCTCAAACACTTCTTCTAGTTGTCCTACATGGAATTGCAAGCCCGGTAGGGCACTTTACCCGCAGTTGTGGTCTGACCACGACTTGAGGCTCGAATAGTTTCGTATATGAAAGCAACTCTTGTCAACTGATACCTGATTCCTGCTTCTGCTTCTATGCGGCCGGCATCCGTCTCTTCCCCGCCGGTGCTATAGTCCCACTTGCAAGTCTGCTCATGGTCTGACCCCACGGAGCAACGTTCACATATTCCACAAGCCAGGAAATCAAGCGAAAATGAACCGCCGCACCGTTCTCAAGCAATCCGCTCTCTGCGCCGCCGCCCTGCTGACCCGCGGCGCGCTTGCCGCAACCTCTGCGCCCGAAGCCGTGCTCACAAGCGGCCGCGTACGCGGTTTCCTCGACAGGGGCCTCTGCTGCTTCAAGGGCATTCCCTATGGGGCGGATACAGCCGCAAGGCGTTTCTTGCCGCCCGTTCCCCCTGCTCCCTGGTCCGACTTGCGGGACGCATTCGACTACGGACCCCGCGCTCCCCAGCCGATCGGCCACTCCGCCGCCGGACACGGCTTTTACCTGCCTCCGGAAACCGGCCCCGTCAGCGAGGACTGCCTGCACCTGAACGTTTGGACAACGGCCCTCCGCGACGGCCGCAAACGCCCTGTCCTTGTCTACATCCACGGCGGCGGCTACAACGGGTGGTCGGCCAACAGCGAACTCTACAACGGAGTGAACCTGTGCCGCCGCGGCGACGCCGTCGTCGTGACGCTCAACCACCGGCTGAATCTCTTCGGCTACCTCTATCTGGCGGGTTTGGCTCCAGGCTTTGAGGACTCCGGCAACGTGGGCATGCTCGACCTGGTGCTTGCCCTCCAGTGGGTGCGCGACAACATTGCCGAGTTCGGCGGCGACCCCCAACGCGTGCTCATCTTCGGCCAGTCGGGCGGCGGGGCCAAGTGCGCCACGCTCATGGGCATGCCTGCGGCTCGCGGCTTGTTCCACCGCGTACTGACGATGAGCGGGCAGCAATTGACCGCCAGCCGTCCGGAGTCGGCCACGCCGCGCGCCCAAGCCGTTCTGGACGCCCTGCGCCTGCCCCTGGCTCGCATCGACGACATCCGCACCCTGCCCATGGAGCAGCTCATCCAGGCCGCGCGAGCCTCCAGCTACTTCGGTCCTGTGAAGGACGGCCGCACCCTGCCCCGCGACCCCTTCGCGCCCGACGCGCCGCCGCTCTCCGCCGATGTGCCCATGATCCTGGGCAACACCCACGACGAGACGCGCCTCTTCTTCTCCGATCCAGCCAACTTCGCCCTCACCTGGGAGACCCTGCCGGCGCGCCTCGACCAGTTCGGCCAGTACCTGGGCACACTTGACCACGCCCAGGTCATCGCCCAGTTCCGCGAGATTCACCCCAACTACTCGGCAACCGACATCTTTTTTGCCATCACCACAGCCTCCCGCTCGTGGCGCGGCCAGGTAATCGAAGCCGAGCGCCGTGCCGCACAGCCCGCTGCCCAGCCCCGCACATGGGTCTACGAGCTGGACTGGTACACGCCCATCGACGGCGGCAAGTGGCGAGCTCCGCACACCCTCGACATTCCGCTGTTCTTCGCCAACACCGCGGTCTCCGAAGGCATGACCGGCGACGGGCCGGAGGCCCGCCAGGTGGCGGCGTTGATGAGCGCCACGATCCTCGCCTTTGCCGCCACCGGCAATCCCAATCATCCGGGCCTGCCCGCATGGGAACCCTACAGCCTGACGACCCGCGCGACCATGAGCTTTGCCGCCAAAAGCCGGTTGGTCCTCGACCCGCGCGGCGCGGAGCGCCGCATCGTCGAGCAGGTTCCCTACATCCAGCCCGGCACATAAGCGAAAAATCCGCGCCGGGGTTCGCTTCCGCGCCAGCCGCACACGCAAAAGAGGGGCAGAGTGGTTCACTCTGCCCCTCTTTTGCGTGTCAATCGCCTGCGGCCTTTATGCCTTGCCAGCCTCGGTCGCCACAGGCTGTTCGGGCCCGGATGCCCTCGAAGTCTTCCCCTTGGCAGAGGCGGGCTTGCGATCCGGCGGCCGTTCCATCCCCTGCGACTCCTGGGCCATGCGCAAGTGCTGCGCCATCAACCGCCTGGCTTCCTCGGGCTTGTGCCCGCGAATAGCCCGGTAGATCTCGCGGTGCATCTCCGCCGACTCGCGCACGTCGATGGAGCGCTCCACCGTCTTGCGCCGCTTTTCATAAAGCGCCGAGGTGATGGTTTCAATCACCGCCGCCATGATCGGATTGCCCGATGCCTGGGAGATGATCCGATGAAACATCAGGTCGTGAATCAGGTAGTCGGACGGATGCTCCGTGACGGCATACATCTCCGCAACCTCTTCGGCCAGCGCTGCATGGTGTTCTTCCTTGCCGCGCTCGGCGGCCAGCGCCGCGATGTTGCTCTCCAGGATGATGCGCGCCTCAAACATCTGCCAGGTCTGGAAGCCATGCAGAGCGCCCATCAGCCCCAGCGATGCCTTGCCGAACTCCGGCGGGCCATCGGCCACAAACGTGCCCACGCCGTGCTTCACCTTCATCACGCCCATCGCCGCAAGATAGCCGATGCCGGTCCGCAGACTGGCGCGGCTTAGCCCCAACTCGCGCGCAAACTCGCGCTCGGGAGGAATCTTGTCGCCCGGCTGCAAAGTCCCGTTTTCTATCAGGGAGCGGATGTGGTTAACCACCTGCATGGTTCGGTGCGTTTCTTTCGGTTCAGCTTTTGCCCGCGCCATCTCGATCGGTCACCTTCTGGCAATTCTTTCTAAAAATCAATGTAAAGTTGAGATTAACACTACTTTCAACGCAATTCGATGAAAAAATCCCGGGGGCGCGCCTACGCACGGCCGCTTTCCCGTGTGTATACTGGTGGTCTGACCTCGACCGAGGCCTGATCGCTCCGCAGAAATGCCGGGAGGTAGAATCAACCGATGCTGCTCCATGATGAACGCCTGTTTCCTGCCGATCCCAGCGCGCGCAGGGTTGCCAAAGCTCTCTATGCGCACGTGAAGAACCTTCCCATCGTCAGCCCCCACGGACACACCCAGGCTGCATGGTTCGCCTCCAATACTCCTTTTCCCGATCCCGCGACACTCTTTGTTCAGCCCGATCATTATGTCTTCCGCATGCTCTACAGCCAGGGTGTCTCGCTGGGCTCTCTGGGCATCGGCCAGGCCAGGATCGAGAACCCCCGCGAAGTCTGGCGCATCTTCGCCAGCCACTACTATCTGTTTCGCGGCACGCCCAGCCGGCTGTGGCTCGATTTCTCCTTCCAGGAACTGTTCGGCATGACCGAGCGCCTCTCCGAGAAGAACGCAGATCTCTATTACGACGCCATCGACGCCAAGCTGAAGACTCCCGAGTTCCTGCCCCGCGCCCTCTTCGAGCGCTTCAATCTCGAAGTGCTCTCCACGACCGACTCCCCGCTCGATTCGCTTGAAGCCGTCAAGACCATCCGCGAGTCCGGCTGGAAGGGCCGCATCCTGCCTGCCTTCCGCCCCGATCCGGTGGTGGACGCCGATTACATCGGCTTCCACGACAATCTGGTCAAGCTGGGCGAACTCTACGGCGAGGACTCCTCCACCTGGAGCGGGTATCTGAACGCCCTGCGCAAGTCCCGCCAGTTCTTCAAGACCATGGGCTGCACCTCGACCGACCACGGCCACCCGACGGCGCTCACCGCCGACCTGCCCACCGCCGAAGCCGCCGCCCTCTACGCCAAGATTTTTGCGGGGACCTCCACCCGCGCCGAGCAGGAGTTGTTCCGCGCCCAGATGTTGACCGAAATGGCCGGCATGAGCCTGGAAGACGGCCTGACCATGCAGATCCACCCGGGCAGTGTCCGCAACCATAACCCACTGGTTTACAAGCGCTACGGCCGCGACGTGGGCTGCGATATCCCCAGCCCCACCGAGTACGTGCAGTCTCTCCGCCCGCTGCTTGCGAAGTACGGCAACGAGACAAAACTCACCATTATTCTGTTCACACTCGACGAATCCACCTACAGCCGCGAACTGGCCCCGCTGGCCGGTCATTATCCGGCCTTGCGCCTTGGTCCCTCGTGGTGGTTTCATGACAGTCCAGAGGGCATGATGCGTTTCCGCCAGCAGGCGACGGAGACCGCCGGCTTCTACAACACCGTCGGCTTCAATGACGACACCCGTGCGTTCCTCTCTATTCCCGCGCGTCACGACGTGGCCCGGCGTATCGACTGTGCCTTCCTGGGCCGTTTGGTTGCCGAGCATCGCCTGGAAGAAGAGGAAGCGTTCGAAGTAGCTCACGCATTGACCTACGGCCTGGTGAAGAAGGCGTACCACCTCTAAGGAGAACGTGATGGACCAGATCGAGACAACTGGCGCAGAGGCGGAAGTGACCTCTCTCAGCGCGCGGATTGGCAACGTGCGCTGGAGCATCTGCGCCATGTTGTTTGTTGCCACAACCATCAACTATATGGATCGCCAGGTCATCGGCCTGCTGAAGCCGATCCTGCAACTGCCGCTCTCGCAAGGCGGTATCGGCATGTCCGAGCTCAGCTACGGATATGTCGTCGATGCCTTCCAGGCGGCCTACGCCATGGGCGTGCTGCTGGCCGGCTACTTCGTTGACAAGGTCGGCACCCGCATCGGCTACATGGTGATCATGGCCATGTGGAGCCTGTCGGCCATGGCCCACTCGCTGGCCAACTCCGTCTTCCAGTTCGGCATCGCTCGCTTCTGCCTCGGCCTCGGCGAATCCGGCAACTTCCCGGCCGCCATCAAAACCACAGCCGAGTGGTTCCCGCAGTCCGAGCGGTCGCTGGCCACCGGCATCTTCAACTCCGGCGCCAACGTCGGCGCCATCTTTGCTCCCCTGCTGATTCCGTGGGTCTACGCGCACTTCGGCTGGCACGCGGCCTTCCTGGTCACCGGCGCTTTCTCCATGACCTGGATTCTGGTCTGGTTCCTCACCTACCGCAAACCCACCGACCATCTGCGCCTCACCAAGTCGGAACTCGACTACATCAATCAGGACCCGGCGGAAAAGCCCGGCCCGAAGGTACCCTGGATCAATCTGCTCGGCTTCCGTCAGACCTGGGCATTCGCCATCGGCAAGTTCCTCACCGATCCCATCTGGTGGTTCTATCTGTTCTGGCTGCCGGGCTACTTCAGTTCCCGCTACGGACTTGACTTGAAGCACCTGGGCCTGCCGCTGATCATCGTCTACAACGCCACCACCATCGGTTCAGTGGGCGGCGGATGGCTGCCTGCTCCCTTCCGCAAGCTTGGGATGTCGGCCTCCAAGGCCCGCATGGCGGCCATGCTGCTCTGCGCCTGCTGCGTGGTTCCGGTCTTCTGCATCAACTACGTCAACTCGGTCTGGGCCGCCGTGGCTCTGCTGAGCCTGGCTGCCGCCGCCCACCAGGGCTGGTCGGCCAACATCTTCACCACCGTCAGCGACATGTTCCCGCGCTCGGCCGTGGGCTCGGTCACCGGCATCGGCGCCATGGCAGGCTCTGTCGGCGGCGTTCTGCTGGCCACCTCGACGGGCTTCATCCTCCAGCTCACCCACAGCTACTTCACGCTGTTCGGCATCGCCGCCAGCGCTTACATTGTGGCGTTCCTGATCATCATCACCCTTGCCCCAGGTCTCAAACGGGTGGAGTTAAACGCATGAGTCTTTACCTTGCAACAGGCAGTGTAGACACAGACCTCTCCGCGGAGCAGCTCAACGAGCTGCTTTGCGGAGCCCTTGCCAAACTGGGCCAGCGCAATCGCGTGCTGGTGGTCCCGCCCGACCAGAGCCGCGAGCACTCGCGCGCCGGCGAACTCACCGGCTACGCCCATCGGTTCTACGGAGACCGGCTCAAGGCCATTCTTCCCGCCCTCGGCACCCATACGCCGATGCGCCCCGATCAGATTGCCCACATGTTCCCCGGCGTTCCGCCCGAGCTCTTCCGCAGCCACGACTGGCGCACCGGCATCGAGACGCTCGGCGAGGTTCCTGCCGAGTTCATCCGCGAACAGTCCGAGGGCAAGCTCGATTACGCTTGGCCCGCGCAGGTGAGCAAGCTCATTTCGCAGGGCGGCTTCGATCTGATCCTGTCGATCGGCCAGGTTGTGCCCCACGAAGTGGTGGGCATGGCCAACTACACCAAGAACATCGTCGTCGGCACCGGCGGCCGCGAGGGCATCAACCGCAGCCACTACCTGGGCGCTGTCTACGGCATGGAACGCATCATGGGCCGCGCGCTCAACCCGGTCCGCAATGTCTTCAACTACGCGCAGGACCACTTCCTGAAGAACTTCCCCATCGTCTACGTGCACACCGTTGTGGGCCGCAAGGAAGACGGCGGCCTGGCCGTGCGCGGCCTCTACGTGGGCGACCAACTCGACTGCTTCACCGAAGCCGCCGAACTCAGCCTCAAGGTCAACTTCGAGATCGTCGAGCGCCAGATTCAAAAGGCCATCGTCTTCCTCGATCCGGCCGAGTTCCACTCCACATGGATCGGCAACAAGAGCATCTACCGCACCCGCATGGCCCTGGCCGACGGCGCGGAGTTGATCGTGCTTGGCCCCGGCGTCAAGGAATTTGGCGAAGACAAGGGCATCGACCAGCTCATCCGCAAGTACGGCTACAAGGGCACGCCGAACACGCTCGACGCTGTGGCGAACAACGACGATCTGGCCTCCAACCTGAGCGCCGCCGCCCACCTGATTCACGGCTCTTCCGAAGGCCGCTTCAAGATCACCTACTGCCCCGCTCATCTGACCCGCGAAGAAGTCGAGGGCGTTGGCTTCACCTATGGCGAACTTCCCTCCATGCTGGCCAAGTACGATCCGGCCAAGCTCCAGCATGGCTTCAACCAAGTCGACGGTGAAGAAATATTCTTCATCTCCAATCCCGGACTCGGACTGTGGGCGCACCCCAGCCGCCTCTAACTCAAGGAAATTTATGGCCAATGAAGCATTGAAAATCGGCAAGTATTCCGTAGGAACCGGCGACAGGTTCGCACACCAGGCCAAGGCGCAGTTGCAGGCCTCCATCCTGGCGCTGGAGAGCGGCGTGGAGATCGTTCCGGTCTGGAACAAGTCCAACCGCGAGCACACCATCATCGGCTCGGAGCCCATCTCCCAGCGCACGGCCGCCGACGCCGCGGTGAAGGAACTCGGCTGGAAGCTGCCCTACTTCGTCGACGCCGACCACATCAATTCCGCCACCGTCGGACGCTTCCTGCCCGCCTGCGACTTCTACACCCACGACGTGGCCGACTACATCGGCCAACCCGCGCCGCAGGCCGAGATCGATGCCTTCGTCGCCCGCCGCTCCGGCCTCATCGGCAAGATCACCCTCGACGGCGTCGACGAGACCTTCACCATCACCGACGGCGACCTCCGCCAGACCGCGGCCAAGTTCCTCTTTGCCGTCAAGAAGGCCGGAGAGATCTACCGCATCATTCTCAACGCCAAGGGCGAGGGAAACTTCATCCCCGAAATCTCCATGGACGAGACCGACGTGGCGCAGTCGCCGGTTGAGCTGCTGATCATCCTCGCCGCCATCGCCGACGAGGGCATTCCCGTCCAGACCATCGCTCCCAAGTTCACAGGGCGCTTCAACAAGGGTGTGGACTACGTCGGCGACGTACCCGGCTTCGATCGCGAGTTCGAGTTGGATGTCGCCGCCATCGCTTACGCCGTCAAGCACTTCGGCCTGCCCGATAACCTCAAGCTCTCGGTCCACTCCGGAAGCGACAAGTTCTCCATCTATCCCGGCATCCACGCCGCCATCAAGAAGTTCAACGCCGGCGTGCACCTGAAGACAGCCGGAACCACATGGCTGGAGGAGCTGATCGGCCTGGCCGAGGCCGGCGGCGATGCTCTGGCGCTGGCCAAGGAGATCTACGCGCAGGCCTTCGAGCACTGCGAGGAACTCTGCGCGCCTTACGCCACCGTGATCGACATCGACGCGGCCAAGCTGCCCGCGCCCGCTACCGTTGCCGCATGGACCTCGGAGCAGTACACCTCCGCCCTGCGCCACGTTCCCGGCAACCCAGCTTACAACGCCAGCCTGCGCCAGCTTCTGCACGTCGGCTTCAAGGTGGCGGCCAAGATGGGACCGCGCTACCTGGGACTGCTGGAGGCCAACGAGGCCATCATCGCCAAGAATGTAACCGAGAACCTGTTTGTCCGGCACATCTCCCCTGTATTTCTGGGGCGCTGAGACGACTCGCAAGCTGAATGGTTCTCCTCAGTTTGAACGAATGGACGCAAGTCGAAAAAGGAGCAAGACATGGGAAACGCGGAAGGCTCACAGGAAACCTTCGATCTGAAAACCCTGACGAGCATGTACGACTTCACGGGTAAGACAGTGGCCATCACCGGTGGCGCTGGTATCCTGGGCGGCGATATTGCCGGTGCACTGCTCGGCTGCGGCGCCAAGGTTGCCATCCTCGACGTCAATGCCGATGCCGGCCACTCCCTCATCGAGAGAATGGGCGAACTCGGCAAGCAGGCTTCCTTCTTCAAGTGCGACGTGCTCAATCGCGAGAGCATCGCCGAGACCGCTCAGGAAGTTGTGGGCCACCTGGGCAAGCTGGATTGCCTGATCAACGGCGCCGGCGGCAACAAGCCCCAGGCCACCACCAGCGCCGACCTGAAGTTCTTCGATCTGCCCACCGACGCCATTCGCTGGGTCTTCGATCTGAACGTGACCGGCACCATCCTGCCCTCCCAGGCCTTCGGCAAGGTCATGGCCGGCCAGGGCTACGGCACCATCCTCAACATCTCGTCGATGAATGCCTTCCGCCCGCTCACCCGCATTCCCGCCTACTCGGCGGCCAAGGCAGCGGTCAGCAACTTCACCCAGTGGCTGGCAGTGCACATGGCGCAGGAGTACTCGCCCCGGATTCGCGTGAACGCCATCGCCCCCGGCTTCTTCCTGACCAACCAGAACCGCTTCCTGTTGACCGACAAGGAAACCGGCGAGTGGACCGCTCGCGGCAAGCAGATCCTCGGCCACACACCGATGGCCCGCCTCGGCGAATCGAAGGACCTGTTCGGCTGCGTCCTCTGGCTGCTTTCGCCTGCCTCGGACTTCGTCACTGGCATTGTGGTTCCCGTCGACGGCGGCTTCTCCGCTTACAGCGGCGTCTAGTCGACGGCGGCTCCACTGCAAATTCGTACCCTTCGAGGAAATGCGGCAACTCTGCCGCATTTCCTCGTTACAGGGCAAAACATCCATCGCAACAGTGTTGCCCGTTCCTCCCGGATTTCCCCGCTGCCGAAGGCTCTTCCGCCGAGCATCCCCTCCGGCAGTCACAAGAACGATTTTTCGATTGCGGCAGACAGACGCCGGGTGCCCCATCCTCGCGACGTCTTTGTTCTTGTCGCGAGGGTGGGACAGCACGAGACCAGTGTTGAATAGACCTACCGAGCAATCGACGTAAATTGGAGCACTGCATTTTGCGCGGCCTCGTAAACCGGGCCGGCACACAACTTGAATGGAGAGACCATGAGCACACAACGTTTCAGTCTTGAAGGCAAAGTCGCCGTCGTCACCGGCGGAACCACCGGAATCGGGCACGCCCTCAGCCTCGGCCTGGCCGAAGCAGGCGCGGACGTTGTCGCCTCCTCCCGCCGCCAGGCGCAGGTGGATGAGGCCGCCAGCGAGATCGAGGCGCTCGGACGCAAAACCCTCCGCCTCGTCTCCGACGTGGCCGACCGATCTTCACTGGAAAGACTGCGCGACGCTACTCTCGAAAAGTTCGGCAAGATCGACATCCTCGTCAACTGCGCCGGAAAGATCAAGCGCACGCCCACGCTCACCGTCTCCGAGGAAGAGTGGACCGACATCCTGAACACCAACCTGACCGGCGCGCTACGGGCCTGCCAGGTCTTCGGCAAGGTGATGCTGGAGCGCGGCTACGGCCGCATCGTCAACATCTCCTCTCTCAACGCCTTTGCCGCTCTGACGGAAGTAGCCGCCTACGCGGCCAGCAAGGCCGGTCTGACCTCGCTCACCCGCTCCCTTGCCGTCGAGTGGTCCAAGAAAGGCGTGACGGTGAACGCCATCGCCCCCGGCGTCTTCCGCACGGCACTGAATGCCGAACTTCTCGACGAGTCGCAGCGCGGTCTGGAACTACTGATGCGCACTCCCATGGACCGCTTCGGCAAGACCGAGGAACTGATCGGCGCGGCCATCTATCTCGCCTCCGACGCCTCGTCCTTCGTCACCGGCCAGACAATCGTTGTAGACGGCGGTTTCCTGGCCAGCGGCGTCAACCAGTAGTTCTTGAACTCGCGTTCGTAACGAGGAAAAGGGCCGCGCATTCGCGCAGCCCTTTTCCTTTGCCCCTCAGTTACGGTGCCTCACTCCCGCCGATGCGCCTTGCCGGAGATTTCCTCGATCTGGATACGGATCACCGCGGTCCGCGCAAACATCTTGCCGATGTACTCGTCGATCTTTGCATCCATCGCGCCACAGAAGCGCGTCACCAACAGTTCCAGCGCCTGCCGCTTCTCCGCCTCGCCGGTCACCAACTCAGCGCGGCCAAAGACAATCGCGCTCTCGTAGTACGTGGAGAGCACCTCGGCATCGACCTCCGCATCCAGGACCGCACAGTAGCTTACCCGCGCTTCCTGCGCAATGTTCTTGAGCTTGTGCCCCTCCAACGCGCAATGTACATAGAGCGCGTCGCCCGCCAACACATGATTCAGCGGCACGGCGTACGGCTGTCCGTCGGCGTCCACCGTGGCCAGCACTCCATGCTCGGCCCTCGCCAGAATCCCGCGGGCCTCCGCCTCCGGCAATGCTCGATCTTTCCTCCGCGGCACACGCACCTCAACCATCAGGACTCCTTCTCGTCCTTACTTCATCTTACGATCCGTCTCCGCCCGCCCCGCGCAAACAGAAAGGGCAGGAGCCCAAGCCCCCACCCTTCGTACAACAAGCTAGCGGCTAGCAGCTAGTGGCTGTCTTTCAACTCCGCCCCGGCCAGCTTCACAATCCCCTCGCCCTCCGGGACCTTCACCGTAAGGCCGGTCGCCGTCACCTGCGCGTAACCGATCCTGAGCGGAGTGTTGGCCTCGATGTGCACGTTCTTCAGCACAACGTTCTTCACCAGCGATTCCGGCAGGCCGTAGATCGCGCCCGCGTTGGCGCTGCCCGTGGACGTCACGTTCTCGATCACGATGTCGTGGAAGAACGGCGTCAGCCGCCCGATGGGAGCCGGGGCCACTTCGCCCTCCGGCGCAATCTTCGGGTAGTACTCGCTGATGATGATGCTGTTCTTCACATCCTTCATCGTGATGTCGCGGAAGACGAAGTTGCCGATGTTGTTGCCGCGGTCGCGGTTGGCTTTCACGCGGATGCCGTTGTCGGTGCCTTCAAAGCTGATGCGCTCGGCCACGATGTTCTGCGCGCCGCCCGACAGTTCGCTGCCGATCGACAGTCCGTGCCCGTGCTTGAAGGTGCAATCGCGAATCACAATGTTCTTGCTCGGATCGTCCGGTCCCGGCGAGTCGATCGGCCCCGACTTGATGGCGATGTCGTCGTCGCCTACGTCGGCAAAGACATGGTCGATGACGATGTTCGACGAGGCAAACGGGTCCACCGCGTCGGTGTTCGGCGAGTGCTGCGGCGCCAGAACCTTGATGTTGCGGATCACGATGTCGTCCGAGTAGTAGGGCACCAGTTGCCACATCGGCGAGTTCTGGATGGTCACGCCTTCCACCCGTATGTGCTTGCAATGGTCCAGGATGATCAGTTTGGGCCGCAGGTCTTTGCCCAGCACGCCGCCGGCATGACGGGCGCGCACCTCGTCCCACCAGCTCTGTCCGTTGCCGTCGATTGTGCCCTCGCCGTCGATGGCAATGTTGGCCGCGTTTACCGCGCCCACCAGCGGCTGCAGATCCGGTACGTGGAACTCCTCGCGGGCCGGGTAATCCGCATGATCCGGCGAACCCAGCAGCGTTGCGCCCTTGTCCAGGTGCAGCGTCACGTTGCTCTCGATCAGGATGGGCGCGCTCAGATACGTGCCTGCCTTCAGTACAACCGTGCCGCCGCCCTTGGCCGCGCAATCGTCAATTGCCTTTTGGATGGCCGCCGTGTCTTTGGCCACGCCGTCGCCCTTCGCGCCGTAGGCTTTCACGTCGCAGGTGGCTGCCGCGTGCGCCGCCGTACAAGCAGCCAGTGCGCACACCGCCGCCAGAAAACTCGTTCTTTGCAGAAAAACTCCGATTCCGTTCATGACCACGCCTCGCAATGGGGCTGAATTTCTTGCCTTCTCATCATACCCCGCCGGGCCATCAGTGGTCATACCACCTGCGAGCAAAATCCAACACTTCGGTGAACGAAAACCGCCCTTCGGAATGGGGACGTTCGCGGCGTCAATGTCCGGCTGGCAAGTCCAGGCTCTGCACCGCAGTCGCCACGTCCGGCACTGCCGCCTCATGCGCCACGATCTTCCACTCCGCCCCGGCCCGCCGCAGCACCACAAGGTTCACGCCGAAGGCCTTCTGCCCGGCATTGGTAGATTCGTAACGCGTGATTGCGTACATCATCTCCGGCGAACAACCCACCGACAGAATGCGCAGAGCGTCCAGATGGAAGCGGGCGTCGATGCCGCGCTGCACGTAGGCCTGGATGGCCGCGCGGCCATGCAGGATGCCGGTCACAAAGTGCTGCGTCAGGTAATAGGCGTCCTCGCTGTAGAGGGCTCCCACGCGCGCCGCGTCGCCACCGTTGTAGCCGTCCTTCCATACTTCGACAATGCGCTGCGCGGCCTGCCGCGCGGCCGGATCGGCGCATTGGCCGGTGATTGCGGCAGTGCCGGTTCCCTGCTGCTGCGCGCCTGCAAGAGCGCCGCCCAGCACCCATATGCCCAGCAGAAGTTTGTATCTCATGCCACACCTCGCACGGAGCAATGCCGAAGCCTCAAAGCCGCGTGTACTCCTCCAGCAGACGCAGGTAGAGCCTGTAGTCGTCGATCGACACCGCCGGCGGCGTCTGATGATCCACGCTGGGCAGGAAGCCTCCGGTCCGCATCAGCGGCAGCAGCCGTTCGAACTCCTCGCGCATGGCCTGCTCGCCCAGGTGCATCACAAGCTTGTTGTAGTGGCCCACCATGCGCAGCGTAGGATAACTCTCGCGCAGCTTCATGCCGTCCACCTTGGCCTGCCGTTCCAGAGGCAGCACGCCCTCCACGCCCACAGACTGTAGCCACGGAACCAGCTTGGTCACGTCGCCGTCCGAGTCCATGATGGTGATAATCTTCATCTCCTTCACGCGCTCCAGCAGGCGAAGGTAGTAGGGCGTCATGAACTCCTCGCAGATGCGCCGCGACACCATCGGCCCGTGGTTATACGACATATCCTCGGCAACGGTGATGAAGGTCGGCGTACAAACCTCGCCCATCTGCTCCAACAGCCGCAGATTGAAGGCCAGCAGGTCGGAGTTGATGCGGTGCAGCAGCTCCGGCTGATCGGCATAGGCCAGCATCAGCGACTCAAAGCCCAGCAACGTGCGCGGGAACCAGAAAAAGCCCTCCAGCGTTGTCCATACCACTGCCTCGCCTGCCGCCTGCCGCGTGGCCCACGGACGCATCTGCTCAATGGCCGCGCTGTGGTCCGGATAGAGCGAAGGAAGTATGCGCAGGTAGTCGTCCATGTTCTGGACTGTACCCTCCACGTGGTGCTGCACGGCGTCGATGGTCGGCGCGGTGGTCGAGAACCAGAACTGCTTGTAAGGGTCCAATCCGAAATACTCGGCAATCTCGAAGACGCCGGTCAGTTCGGCCGGCAGTCCCTCGCCATGCCAGCGATCCAGGGTCAAGTCCCACCACATCGCCCACTCCCAGCGCGGCAGCCGGTCGACAGGCTCAAAGTTCATCAGCGCGCGGAAGCGCTCCACATGGTTCATAGCTTTCACGAACAATTTCCCCCCGCACCATCCTATACGCGGCAACGTTGCAGCGGTAGTACCTGCTGGAACGAGAAGTGCGGAAATCGCAATCTCACAGCAGAGACATGCAGCCGATCACCCGGATATGACAGTTGCTGTTTCTCGCATTGTCGGACAATCCCCTCGGCAAGTAGTCTTCTGGGTAGACCCCTCATGATTGCCCTCGCCTGCCTCGCCCTCGCCGCATGGATCTACCTCATCGCTTTCCATGGGCTTTTCTGGCGCTCAACGCCGGTTCTATTGATCCGGCAACTAAATACTGTCGCCGTGCCCCATCCTTTCCTGCGTCTTTTGCGGGAAAGGGTGGGAAAGCAATGTCACTCTTTTCTTGCCATCTCAATAGCTGACGCCGCACCTTCTGGACAGGCCAGGGTCGCCATCGTTGTCCCCGCGCGCGATGAAGCTGCCGGCATCCGCCCATGCCTCGATTCGTTGCTGGCGCAAGACTACGCCGGCCCGCTCTCGGTGATTCTGGTGGACGACAACAGCAGCGACGGCACAGCGCAGATCGCAGCATCTCTCGCCGCGTCTCGAAGCGCTGGCGAGAGGCTCACGGTTCTCTCCGGCAAACCGCTGCCGCCCGGCTGGAGCGGCAAACTCTGGGCCGTCCACCAGGGCCTTGCCCACCCCGCAGCGCAGGCCGCCGACTACGTTCTGCTCACCGACGCCGACATCGTACACGCGCCGCAACATCTCTCCCGGCTCATCGCCAAAGCCGAGAGCGAGCAACTGGACCTCGTCTCCGAGATGGTGCGCCTGCACTGCTCCACCTTCGCCGAGCGCGCCCTGATCCCCGCCTTCGTCTTCTTTTTTCAGATGCTCTATCCCTTCGCATGGGTCGCCAACCCAGCGCGGCGCACTGCAGGGGCCGCCGGTGGAACCATGCTCGTCTCTCGCGCCGCTCTCAGCCGCATTGGCGGCGTCGAGCGCATCCGCCGCCATCTCATCGACGACTGCGCATTGGCGAAAGAGATCAAATCCACCGGCGGACGCATCTGGCTGGGCCACGCCGAGGACACAGTCTCCCTCCGCGTCTACCCATCCCCCAAAGACATCTGGGACATGATCGCCCGCACCGCCTACGTGCAGCTCGAGCACTCGCCGCTGCTGCTGCTGGGCTGCATCGCTGCCATGGGCGTCATCTACTGCGCGCCGCCTCTGCTCGCCCTGGGCGCTGATGGACTGGCGCGCGTGCTCGGGCTGCTGGCATGGCTGCTGATGGCTCTCGCCTTTCAGCCCACCCTGCGCCGCTACCGCTGCTCGCCAGCATGGGGCCTTGCACTGCCCGCGATCGGCCTCTTCTATCTGTGCGCCACGGTGGCCTCGGCCATTCGCCACCACGCCGGACACGGCGGCGGCTGGAAGAATCGCGTCTACCCCGGCCAGCCCCGCAACGGCTGACCCGGAGCACCCGCTCGGCATGCCGATTGCTTGATTACTGCTAACATCTACCTCATCGAATTCTTGATATCCTCTTCGAACTCCTGCAGGAACTGCAGGTGTAGATGCGTGGGCAGTGGAGCTTCAGAGAAATAAATATTCTCGGAGAGAGTAGTGTTCACGCGATGGGTAATTACGAATTTTGCGATGTCATACTTACGCACGGTAGGGTCGTGCCCAATTGAGATTTGGATCGGCACGTATTTCAACCCACCAAGAATATCCTCCGTGACAGCAGATGTTTTTGCTACTAGTTTCTGAAGAGATGAACTTTGCAATGAGAGAATTGGTATATCCGATCTGAACACAACGTCGTTGATGTATACCCACCGTCGAATCGATTTTGTCTCGTACGACAGACCTAACTCAACTCGTGCCCACTCAAGAATGTCTGTGAGGATTCGCTTAGAATCGCCCGTTGATGCAAGAGTATCTAAACAGATCGCTCCGCCATATATCACGAGTGAATCGATGACTAAGTCTTCAGCTTTTCCAGACCCAAGACGAACCCCCTTGTCTAAATCGAAGTTCTCCGTCTTGGATGGGTATACCTGAAAATCATACTTGGCCACCAACGGCTGAATACAGTCCGAAAGACGAACTTTTCCCATGTTCGTAAGTGCATCCAGTTCCAACATCGCGAGAGCTCTTGCCTTCGTGATTGCCATGACTTCCATAGATGTCTCCTCCCATGTTCTCTTTGCTCATCCAGTCAGTGCCTTGAAGCGCCTTGTACTCTCCAAGATCGACCACTCCGCATGGCTCACCCCGTGTCTGATCTTGCTGGATGAAAATCCCTGGGTCATTTTCCCTTGCAATTCGCTCAAGCCGCTGTCGGTCAAACCGAATTACCTCATCGGCCAACGTGCCGTATGGTTCGAACGATACTTTCAAGCGAACAGCAAAGGCATGCGCTAACTTGACGAGAGTTTTAAGACTCCATGATGAATAGTTGACGTTTTCGTACCTAGATACACCAGCTTGGGTTGTACCAACCAGAACTCCAAGTTCGGCTTGGGTCAACCCACGTTGCTCACGAATAACCTTGATCTGGGTGGCGATGTATGAGTTGAGGAAGGATGCTGCGTATTCCTCGGCATACTCCCGATCTTGGAGGTTCTTGCGTATTGACTGTTCGATGTCACCATGCATGGGGTACCCTCCTCGTTCTGTCCGCTAGGAGGATGTTTCGGTTTTCGGCTGCCTTATCTGGCCCAGGAATCAACCTCCCCTGAACCTCCTTGGCTCCGATCAAGAACGTGCATTCAGAATTCATGTCGAATGGTCCCTTGCACAACATCGGTCTCAGCATCACATCGGCATAGACCTTAAGCTTGTAGATGTGCCCAGTCTTGTTAATTGGGCCTACTACCAACTGTGGACAAAGATCCCATCCCGAAACACGGAGCATATGCAGCTTCAAGTCAAATTGAGCCTGGCTCCGCTTTGTAAGCCCATCCCGCCACAGTGCGATAACGCTTCTACCGTCCTTGTCTACGAAATCATACACGGATAGAGCCATAATCATCACCAGATTGTGATATTTTGCTAATCGAAGGCCACATTACTATGCCGTGATGTGGCCAAAATAGGAGGTTGCAGAGTGTCGTGCATGCAACCTGTCTCAACATCATCACCGGAAAGCGTACATTCAGTTGTGCATTTCGGAGCACATCCACTGTATTTCAAGTGACTTCCGGAATCAATGATTGAATTCTGAGAGTCTTCGATTCTTCACCGCAAAAAGCGAAAACGCCCGGGAAGCTCCCGGGCGTTTCGCATGCAACGTCGTTGAAGGGGGAAAACTACTCGGCGGCGGTCTCGGCGGCCTTGGTCTGGGAGACGGTCCAGTCCGGTGCACCAACCTTGAAGCGGGCAAAGCGGCGGACGGTGATGTTCTCACCCAGCTTGCCGACCTTCTGCGCAATCAATTCCTTGATGCTGACCGTCTGGTCCTTGATGAAGGGCTGCTCGATGAGGCAAACCTCCTCGTAGAACTTGGCCATCTTGCCTTCGAGGATCTTCTCGATCACGGCGGCGGGCTTGCCGGTGGCGGCAGCCTGGGCGCGGTAGATCTCCTTCTCGCGTTCCAGATCGGCCGGCGTCACATCCTCCGAGCGGACGTAGCGCGGATCCGTGGCCGCGATGTGCATGGCGATGTCCTTCAGCAGATCCTGGAAGTCGTCCGTGCGGGCCACAAAGTCCGACTCGCAGTTCAGTTCCACCAGTACGCCGATCTTGCCGCCGGCGTGGATGTAGGTGCCCACCGAGCCCTCGTTCGTCGTGCGGGCGGCCTTCTTCTGCGCCGAGGCCATGCCGCGCTTGCGCAGCACCACAAAGGCATCTTCGATGTTGCCCTTCGACTCCTGCAAAGCCTTCAGGCAGTCGCCCATGGGGGCGCCGGACTTTTCGCGCAGCTCCTTGACCAGCTTGGCATCAATCTTCTCGCTCACAGTGTCATCTCTCTTTTGCCGGCTTCAAGCCGGCGGTGTGTCCTGGCACGCGGCCAGAGGTAGACTAAACGCGCCGGATGAATATCCGGCAAAAGAAAAGCGTGGCGGTGAAGGCGGCCACGCTCGTCTCAGGATGCACGCCGAAGCGCGCAGCAAAGATTAAAGAGCGCCCTCGACAGCAGCGGGCTCGTCCAGAACCACCGCGGCGGGAGCCTTGCGGATGCCGCCACCCAGCGCGGCTTCCAGGTCCACAACCTCGGCCGCGGCAGCTTCTTCCACCGGGGCTTCAACGGCCGCCTCGGCGGGCTGCTCCTCGGCGAAGGCCTTGTCGCCCACCAGGTTCACGCCCTCGGCCGCCGAGTCGGCGATCTTCGAGGTGAACAGGCGGATGGCGCGCAGCGCGTCGTCGTTGCCGGGGATCACGTAATCGACCACGGTCGGATCGCAGTTGGTATCGACGACGGCAACCACCGGGATGCCCAGCTTGCGGGCTTCCTTCACGGCGATGGCTTCGTTGTTCGAGTCCACGATGAACAGCGCGTCGGGCAGACGCTTCATGTTCTTGATGCCGGCCAGGTTCGCCTGCAGGTGCTTGCGCTCCCGCTCCATGCGGATGACTTCCTTCTTGGTCAGCAGCTCGTAACGGCCGTCCACGGCCATCTCGTCGAGCTCCTGCAGCCGCTTCACCGACTTCTGCACGGTGACCCAGTTGGTCAGCAGGCCGCCCAGCCAGCGGTTGTTGATGTAGGGCATGCCCGCGCGGGTGGCTTCCTCGGCCACGGCGTCCTGCGCCTGACGCTTGGTGCCGACGAAAAGCACCGTCTTGCCAGAAGCGCACAGATCCGTAACAAACTTCGAGGCGTCCTTGAAGAGCTTCAGCGTCTTCTGCAGGTCGATGATGTAAATACCGTTGCGCTCCCCGAAGATGTATTCCTTCATCTTGGGATTCCAGCGCTTCGTCTGATGCCCGAAGTGAACACCTGCTTCGAGCAACTCCTTCATGGTAATCGTGGCCAAGTTGGCCTCCTTTGCACGCATCCGGGCGAGTTTTCGCCGGGCCCGGATTGAATCCGCCGAGGCGGAGGATGGTAATGCCTGGCTGCTAGCTATTAGCCTCTAGCTTCCAGCCTTTTCTTGCGGGAACGGACCTTGTCATGAATGACCAGAGTCCGTTCCAGAGCGAAATGGCTAGAAGCTGAAAGCTGAGAGCTAGAAGCTGAAGACTATCTCTTGCTGAACTGGAAGCGCTTGCGGGCACCCTTCTGACCGTACTTCTTGCGCTCTTTCATGCGCGAGTCGCGGGTCATCAGGCCTTCACCCTTGAGCAGCTTGCGCAGCTCGGGATTGAAGACAACCAGTGCGCGGGCAAGGCCCATCTTGACGGCGTCGGCTTGTGCGGCAACTCCGCCGCCCTGCACCGTTGTCACGACGTCGAAGTTGGCGGCCATCTCGACCACCGCCAGGGTCTTCTTGGCGGAGGCGCGCTGCTGCTCGGTCACGAAATACTCCTCGAAACCCTTGCCGTTCACCTTCCACTCGCCCGTGCCGGGGCGAAGGAAGACGCGGGCAATTGCCGACTTGCGCCGTCCCGTCCCGTAATACTGAACCAGATCTGCCATTCCTATTAGCTCCTAGCTTCTAGCCTCTAGCTTCTAGCTTTTCTGCGCCGGTTGGGTGGCTGCGCCTGTTCCCCGTCGGTTGCTGCCCCCAGATAAGCTGGGAGCTAAAAGCTAGCAGCTAGCAGCTGCTTTTATGCGATTTCCATGGCCACCGGCTGCTGAGCCTGGTGGGGGTGCTTGTCGCCGCGATACACCTTGAGCTTGGTCGCCATCTGGCGGCCCATCTTGCTCTTCGGCAGCATGCCCTTGATGGCCTGCTCGATGATCAGCTCGGGCTTGCGGTTCAACAGGCGGATAAAGGACTCTTCGCGCAGGCCGCCGGGAAACCCGGTATAGCGGCGATACATCTTGCTCTGCGACTTGAGGCCGGTAAGGCGGACCTTCTCCGCGTTAATCACGATGACGTGGTCGCCCACGTCGATGTACGGCACGTACTGGGGGTTGAGCTTGCCGCTCAATAGATCGGCAGCCTTGGTGGCCAGCCGCCCCAGCGTTTTGCCGTTGGCATCCAGAACATACCACTTGCGGTCAATATCCTTACCGCTCGGAACAAAGGTCGACATCTCTCTCCTGCCCTCAAAAAAACCGCGCGCAACACAGATGCCCCCGCTCCGCAAAAACATCAGGGAGCGAAAGGGCCTGAACCTTACCCACTACCAAACAAATCTGTTCGGGTGAGAACTGCACGGGCTGGCCCCGAAGGGGGCTGGTTAAACCGGATATTTCGCAAGCATCCAGTTGCCGATTGCCTGTTCCAGCAGACCCTATCGGGCATCTACCGGCTGAGTCCGGGTGGGCACTCATCACCCCATCGACGAAGTTCTGTCGCTGGGGGGCCCGAGCACACACAGACCCCAGGCGCAACACCGCGCAAGGTCTACAGAATACTTCAATTGGGTTACAGAGTCAACGAAAACCACGCCCCGGCGGTGGTTGCCGCGGGGGCGTAGCTCGGTGGCCGCCTTAGGCGGCGTTTGCAGCTGCACGCACTCTATAGCGCTTCATGTGGATCGAGAGGGTTTGCTCGATCTTCTTCAGTTCCCGGCGCTCGGCCGGTGCGGCAAAGGTGGAGGCTACGCCGTGGTCCGAGGCGCGGCCGGTACGGCCCACGCGGTGGACAAAGTCCTCGGCCAGCTTGGGCATGTCGAAGTTGACCACGTGGGCCACGTGCGGCACGTCAATGCCGCGGGCGGCTACGTCGGTGGCCACCAGAACGCGGTGACGGCCCTCGGTAAAGCTGCGGAGCGCCGAGTTGCGCTGCGCCTGCGAGCGGTCGCCGTGGATCTGCGTGGCCGACCAACCGGAGCGCGACAGCCGCTGGGCAACCCGGTCGGCGCCGTGCTTGGTGCGCACAAACACCAGGAAGCTGCCCTTCTCGCTCTCCAGCAGGTGCTCCAGGAGCTCCTGCTTCTGCTTGGGGTCCACCTCGAAGGTGCGCAGTTCCACGTTCTCGGCCGGCTTCAGAACCGAGCCGATCTCGATGCGCGCCGGGTTGTTCAGGTACTTCTGCGCTACGTCGCGCACCTGGCCTTCGAGCGTGGCGGAGTAGCACAGGGTCTGGCGCTGGGTGGGAAGCGTCGCGGCGATGCGGGCGATGGCCGGCTGGAAGCCCATATCGAGCATGCGGTCAACCTCGTCCATCACCAGAATCTTCACCTGGTCCAGGCGGACGAGCTTGCGCTTCAGGTAGTCCTCAAGACGGCCCGGCGTGGCCACGATCAGCTTGGCGCCGCGGCGGATGGCGTCCAACTGGGCGCGCTCGGCCATGCCGCCCACCACCAGGGCTACGGTCTGCGAAGAGTTGGAGCGGATGCTCAGGAAAGCCTTCTCCACCTGCATGGCCAGCTCGCGCGTGGGCAGTACGATCAGCGCGTGAGCCGCCGGTCCGCGGGCTTCGGCCATCTGCAGCAGTTGCACGATGGGAATCAGAAAGCTCAGCGTCTTGCCCGTGCCCGTCTGGGCGGTGGCCAGAACGTCGCGGCCCTCAAGAGCCGGAGGAATGGCCTCGGCCTGCACCGGGGTAGGAGTGATGAACTTGTTGAAGTCGAGCCGCGCCTGCAAGGCGGGCGAAAGAGAAAACTCAGAAAACTTGGAGATCAAAGTAGGGATATCCTGTTGGGTTCCGGGGGCCGCATTTCCAGGCGGCCTGCTGACGGAACCGGACATAGAGACGGGCGAACTCGCAAGGATTCGGTCGAAATCGAACCCGGACGCGCGCCTGCGAATTGAAATGCGTAAGAGAGAACCGAAAGTCGTGCCAAAAGACTGACCGGCGAACGTTCAAGGGGAGAAGGTTCGAGGCCCGGAGCTGACCCACGCTGCTTTTATGCCAGGCGGCACACTGCCGGACTGGCTCCATGGAAACTGTTGCCGCTCCCGTTGCTTCCCGGTTCATGCGGCCTCCCCATCGAAAGGGGGACTGCAATTGGTCTTGGGGATACACATCCACTGCAAGACAGAGCCGCCGGGCGGGAGACTCCCATGGTTACGCTGTAGGGGCTTGGGGAAAATCTGTGCAAGGCAGGGATGCCATCGGAAGGGCAAATCCGCCGCTCACGGCCAAATCACTGAGCGCAAATACAGTTTAGCACAGATACGATTTTCCCGTCGCGCATCGCTCGGCTGCGCCTATTGAGCTGCCCCTCCCGCAAGTCCTCCGTGCCCCATCCTCGCGCAGTTTCATCGCGCGAGGGCGGGACAGCACGCCCCTCCCCCTCGCCACCAACAAGCTGAAAGCAGAAAGCTGAAAGCTGAAAGCTGCCTCCTACCCGACCGACAGCACCAGTTTGCCGAAGTGGCTTCCCTCTTCCATGCGGGCGAAGACTTCGCGGGCCTGGGACCAGTGGAACTCCTCGCCGACGGGGCGGAGTTCGCCGAGGGCGATGGCCTTGTTCATCTCCACAAAGTCGCGGCGCGAGCCCACGTAGATGCCTTGAATGCGCGCCAGCTTGTGCAGCACCAGCGCGACGGGGAACGGATCGCTGCTCTGGCTGAGCACACCGATCTGGGCAATGACGCCGCCGATGCGGATGGCCTTGAGCGAGCGGGCCAGGGTGCCTGCGCCGCCCACTTCCACCACCAGATCCACGCCCTCGCCGCCGGTCTGGTCCATCGCCCAGCGCTCCCAGTCCGGATTGTCGCGATAGTTCAATCCCGCGTCGAGCCCCATGGAACTGGCGCGCTCCAGCTTCTCGTAGCTGGAGGAGATGCCGAGCACGCGCGCGCCCTTGAGCCGCGCCAGTTGCAGGGCAAAGATGGAAACGCCGCCGGTGCCCTGAATGAGAACGGTCGAGCCGGGCTTCAGGTTGCCGGCCGCGAGCGCGTTCCAGGCCGTGACGGCGGCGCAGGGTAGCGTGGCGGCCTCCTGAAAGCTGAGATGATCGGGAATGGCGACCAGCCCCGCCTCGCGCAGCACGATGTAGTCGGTCAACATGCCGTCGATGTCGCCGCCGAGCGCGCCGCGGGCGCGCACCTGGGTCAGCGGCCCGTCCAGCCAGTGCTGCATGAAGATGCCGGCCACGCGGTCGCCGGGCCTCCAGGCAGTTACCCCTTCGCCCACGGCCACCACCTCGCCCGCGCCATCGGAGCAGGGGATGCGCGGCAGGCGCATTTTGGGGTTGTAAATACCTTTGACGACGAGGAGATCGCGATAATTCAAAGAGATTGCACGCACGCCGACCAGCACCTCGCCGGGTCCCGGCGTGGGCGTGGGGCGCTCGATAAACTCAAGAGAATCAATGCCAAACGATGAGAACTGCCAAGCGCGCATGATCGTCTTCCTCCGCCCGCACACGAGCCGGAGAGCTCTGCCGCGGGCCAATTCGCGAGACGGAGGAGAAGATACCCCCGTAGAATGAAGATATGGCTCGTGGATCGGAAAGTAAATCGGTGGAGGAAAAGATGGCGAATGAGAAAGAGCAGCCTGGGGCTGCATCCGGCAAGACTTCGGCAACCGAAGAAGCAAAACGCGTGGCCAACCTGCAACGCGAGGCACGGGAACGCGAAAAGCAGGCGCTAAACCTGCAGCGTGAAAACATCTTGTCGCAAAAGACTTCGAGTCCTGCCCGGCGCACCGCGCTGGAGGCGGCTCTGCATCAGATCGAATCGCAGCTTGCCCAGATGAATTAACACCGGCCTTGCGGCATTCTTCGGAATCCGGCGAGGTTGCCAGGCAAATGCGCAGGCGGATTTTCCCGTACGGAAAACCCACCTGCCGCGGTTGCCGACTTGCTTGAATCCCGGAAGTGCTGCTGGCGGCGCTGCCCTACTCCTCGCGATGGAAGAGCAGCGAATTGGCCTGATCCACACAGGTCAGGGTGATGCGCGCGATATTGACGTGTTCCGGACGGCTGGCCGCCCAAACAATGGCGTCGGCCACATCCTCGGGACGGAGCGGCACAATCCCCTTGTACACTTTGGCGGCTCGCTTGGCATCGCCATGGAAGCGAACCAGGCTGAAGTCCGTCTCTACGGTTCCGGGATCGACGCAGGTGACGCGCACCGGAGTGCCCAGCAGGTCCTGGCGCAGGCCGTCGTTCAGGGTGATGGCGGCGGCCTTGCTGGCGCAGTAGACGGCGGCGTTGGGATAGGTCATCTCGCCGGCCGTCGAACCCAGATTGATGACGTGCCCGCTGGCGCGGACCACCATGCCCGGCGTAACGGCGCGGGTGACGTAGAGCAATCCCTTCACGTTGGTGTCGATCATCTCTTCCCAGTCCTCGATGCGGCCGGTGTAGAGCTTGTCCATGCCGCGGCTGAGGCCTGCGTTGTTGACGAGGATCTCGATCCTGGCCCACTCCTCCGGCAGCTCGTCGATGGCGCGCTGCACGGCAATGCGATTGCACACATCCAGGTTGATGGAGTGGACCGCTTCCGCGCCATGGGCGAGGGCGGCGGAGGCCACCTCGGCCAGCTTTCCGGCGCGCCGCGCGGCCAGCAACAATCGTGCGCCCTCCCGGGCAAATGCCAGGGCAGTGGCTGCGCCAATGCCGCTGCTCGCTCCCGTAATGAAGACAATCTTTCCTCTGAGACTCATGGTCCTGTCCTGGGCAGCGGCTGTGGCGGCCGCCGCATTGAAGTGCGCGAACGAAGCCGCGCCGGTTTGCTTGCTCAATCGGCCGGGTTGCTACGATGGAGCGCCCCGTCGATCGTCGTGGACGGCCAGACTGAAGCCGCCCGAGTCTATCCTCTAGGAAATCGCGCCGCGGCGCTGTGCCAATCGATACTGCCCTACGGCCCAGTCCTCCTGGGCCATGCCCTCGGCTTTGGCCTGGGCAAAGATTTCGGCCAGCGTGTCGGCCAGGCTCAGGCGCGTGCCGTGCGCCGCGGCCGCTTCGCGCAGCAGTCCCAGGTCCTTTGCGCCCAGCTCGACGGTGGCTCCGGGCTTGTCGGGCGGGTTCAGCATCACGCCGGCATAGAGCGCGTAAAAGGGCGACTGGAAGAGGGCGCTGTTGATGGCCTCAAAGAAAGCTTGGAGCTCGATGCCCTGCCGTTCGGCGTAGACAAACGATTCGCCGAGAGCGTGAATCATGGCGCAGATGAGGAAGTTGCCGCCCAGTTTGACGGCGTGGGCCTGGGGCGGATGCGCGCCCACCACGGAGTGACCGCGCGAAATGGGGGCAAACAAGGGCCGCGCGCTCTCCACAGCCGCAGCCGCGCCTGCCACGACGATCCAGAGTTTGCCCGCCTCGGCCACACTCGGACGGCCAAAGACCGGCGCCGCCACAAAGTCAACGCCGCGCCGCGCATGTTCCGCCGTAAGCCGCTCGCTCAAGGCCACGCCGATCGTCCCCATGGAGATGTGAATCATGCCGGGGCGGAGCGCTTCCATCAGGCCGCCCGCGCCGAAGATCAGCTCCTCGTGCGCCTCGTCGTTGAAGACCATGGTGATAACCGCATCCACGCCCTCCACGGCCTCGGCCGGAGTGGCCGCCACACGTACGCCGAAGGGGGCCAGCGCATCGGCCCGGGCGCGCGTACGGTTCCAAACGGTTACCGCGTGGCCGCCCGCGGCCAATAGCCGCGCCATCGGCGCGCCCATCTTTCCCAGCCCAAGAAACGCGATGTTCATCTTTGTTCGCCTCTGTGTCTGTTCCCATGGGATACAGAAGGATTCCCCGTTCCATGATAGCGGGGATGGCGGCGGCGGCGTGCCTCGCTCACCCGCGAAAGGCTGTTTCCTCCATCTGGCAACCTCCATGTTTGTGGTAGAGCCAACTGCCGGGTGGCGCGGCTATGATGATCTCATTCCAGCGGTTTTTTCGCGATTGACGGTCCCATGCGCATCGATGAGAATTACGTTTCTCCGTGCTCTACACCCCGGCAGCCCGAGGGGGATCGTCCCCCCTCCCTCTCCGGCTTGAAAAGGGAGCCTATGTCGCATTGCAAATTGGGCGGGCCCGCCTCGCCCGGCAGCCAGATCGACGGTTCCGCACAGCAGCCTGTGCAGAAGAGGTGGGCGCTTTGAGTACGTATGCCGAGAAGCCCGGTTTCCTGGGTATGCTGTTCCGCGCGGTGATGCTCGCTGTGACCGCGTTCGTGCTTTTCCAGTTGATCAGCATCTACCTGAGCTGGCCGCAGCAGATGATCCTGGGCATCGCGACCATTGCGCTGGGGCTTCTGGTCAACAAGTTCTCTTCGTCGCGCATGATTACGTTGGCGCTCATGGTGCTCTCCATGACCGCCACCCTGCGCTATGCCTGGTGGCGCGTTCATCTGCTCATCGATTACTTCTCCGACGAATCGAACAATCGCGGCAGCATCGACACTTTCTTCCTGTTGCTGCTGATGGGCGCGGAAGCCTACACCATCGTGATCATGTTTCTGGGGTACATGCAGACGGCGTGGCCGCTGCAGCGCAGGCCCGTTCCGATGCCGGCGGACGACTCCCAATGGCCGCATGTGGACATCCTCATCCCCACCTATAACGAGCCGCTTTCGCTGGTCCGCTACACGGCGCTGGCCGCTATCAACATCGACTACCCGCCGGACAAGCTGCATGTGTACATCCTGGACGACGGCACGCGTCCGGAGTACGCGGAGTTTTCAAAGGAAGCCGGGGTCGGCTACATCACGCGCGTGGAACATACCCACGCCAAGGCCGGCAACATCAACCACGCGCTGACCACCATGAGTTCTCCCTACGTGGCCATCTTCGACTGCGACCACGTCCCCACCCGCAGCTTTCTGCAGATGACCCTGGGCTGGATGCTGGCGGACGAGAAGCTGGGCATGCTGCAAACGCCGCACCACTTCTACTCGCCCGACCCCTTCGAGCGGAACCTGCTGCAATACAAAACCATTCCCAATGAAGGCGAATTGTTCTACGGCATTGTGCAGGATGGCAACGACTTCTGGAATGCCACCTTCTTCTGCGGCTCGTGCGCGCTGCTGCGCCGCTCCGCAATGGATGCGGTGGGCGGCATCGCCGTGGAGACCGTGACCGAGGACGCGCACACCTCGCTGCGCATGCAGAAGATGGGCTACAACACGGCCTACATCAACATTCCGCAGGCCGCCGGACTGGCCACGGAGACACTGGCCGCGCATGTGGGCCAGCGCATCCGCTGGGCGCGCGGCATGATCCAGATTCTGCGCACCGACTGCCCGCTGTTCGGCGGCAAAATGAAGTTTACGCAGCGGCTCTGCTACTTCAATGCCATGGCGCACTTTCTGTACGCGGTGCCGCGGCTGGTCTTCCTGGGCGCGCCGCTGGTCTACCTGCTGCTGGGCCGGACGATCATCCCAGGCTACTGGGTGGCCATCCTGGTCTATGCCTTTCCGCATCTGTTCCTGGCCAGTATGACGAACTCGCGCATCCAGGGACGGCATCGCCACTCCTTCTGGAACGAGATTTACGAGGCCGTGCTGGCGCCCTACATTCTGATGCCCACCCTGCTGGCATTGGTCAACCCGAAACTTGGATCGTTCAACGTGACGGCCAAGGGCAACACCCTGAGCGAAACCCAGTACGACAAGAAGATCGCCGCGCCCACCGAGTGGATTCTGTTCCTGAACTTCCTGGGAATCCTTGCCGTGCCCTACCGGCTGCTCTACACCGACCAGCAACACACCGGCGCGGTGCTGATGAATCTGGTATGGATTGTGTTCAACATGGTGATTCTCGGCGTTGCCGCCGCCGTGGCCAAAGAGCAGAAGCAGCGGCGCGAAACGGTGCGCATTGAAGCAAGAATTCCGGTAAGGATCGATCTGGAGGATGGCCGTCAGGTGGCTGGCATGTCCGTCGATATGTCGATCGGCGGAGCTTCGATCCGGCTGGACGAGGATGTTCCGCTCGCCGCGGGCGATACCTTCAAGCTGGCATTTCCCGAGCAGTCCAGCGATGCGGAAGTGAGCGCGAAAGTAGTGGGCCTGAAAGGCCGGGAAGTCCGCCTCGCATTTTCGCTGCCGACCATCTTTGAGCAGGAGACGCTGACGCGCGCGCTCTACTCGCGCGCCGATGCATGGATCGATTCGCTGGAAAAGAAGGAAGTGGATCGTCCCATGGTGAGTCTGGCGCGTGTCGTGCGGCTTTCGTTCTACGGAATCCACCAGGTGCTCCTGGGCATGTTGCCGCAGCGCAGGGAGTCTGCGGCCAAGGCTTCGTCTTCGGCCGCCGCGCTGATTCTAGCGGCGCTTGTGCTGGGCGGCTCCGCGCATGTCCTGGCGGCCCGCCAGTCCTCCGGCAATGAGTACATCCCTGTTCCGCATGTCGCCTCCCGGGCAGTTCCCCGCCCTGCCGCAGCCCCAGCCGCGGTTCCCGCCGCCGCCCTCTTGCCGGAAGAGGCCAGCGCACAGCAGATTGTTTACCTGAAGGACATGGGCCAGCTACGGCCCATCGAGATGCGCGGGCCGCACTCCTACTACTCGGTCCACTTCACGCTGTCGTATCTGCAAGTGCCACGGCACGCCGTGCTCAAGCTGGTTTACAAGATGGACCCCAGCCTGGAAACCGGGTCGGCGACGCTGAAACTTGCGCTGAACGGCGTGGAACTTGCCACCGTTCCTCCCACGAAATCCGCAAACACGGTGGGCGGCTTCGCCACCCTCTATCTTCCCGTCTCCGATGCGCTGCTGGTGCGCAACAACACACTCACCTTCGAGTTCACCGGCAGCGGCGTGATGCAGTCGGAGGCCGATGCGCGGAAACACGTCTATGCGTGGATCAACCTTGCGTCCAATCTCGAAGTGGAAGGCGACCGGCTGGTTTGGGAGAACAATCTGAATCAGCTTCCGCTGCCCATCCTCGACGGAGAATTGCAGACGGCGACCACGGTCCCCATTGTCTTTCTGGCGCCGCCCAGCCCCAGAGCGCTGGAAGCGGCCGGCATTGTTGCCTCCTGGCTCGGCATTCAGGCCAGCACCAAGCCGGTGCGCTTCAAGGTGACGGTCGGACCGATTCCGGCGGGCAACCCGATTGTTTTTTCAGACAATCCTGCGCTGCTTCCCGAGGCGCTGAAGGTATCTGCGCAGGCGGGTCCGCTGGTCGCGCTGCGCGCCAATCCTGGGGATGCGTACGGCAATGTGCTGGTGGTTTCCGGCCAGGACGACGACCAGTTGCTGACCGCGGCCCGCGCGCTTTCCTTGAAGCGCAATGCCAGCGCGCCGCCCCAGTCCGAAGGGATCGCGCTCACCGGCGACACTGCCACGCTGAACGGTTTCGCGCTGCCCAGACCGCGCACGCGCGACGATGCTCCGCGCTGGATGCCGGTCAGCCGCACCGCTCCGCTGTCGAATTGCCAGTCCCCGGATCTGCTTTCGACGGACGGCTCCAGCCCCATTCCCGTCTACTTCCACCTGCCGCCCGACCTCTACTTTGGCGAAGAGCAGAACGTGGAGATGCACCTTCACTACAAGTACAACGCCCAGCCGGTGGCCGCGGGGTCGGCGCTGCGGGTGTGGGTCAACGGCGTCCTGGTCAACGAGATTCCGCTGCCGCCGGGCAAGGGACCAGTGGAAGGCCAGCGCGCCATCCTGGTGCCCATCCCCTATCTCCGGCCCTTTGGCAATACGATCCTGTTCAACTTCGACTTCATCCCCAACAACCCGCAGTTGCTGCTGAAGTCGGGATCGATTGGGCTCAAGGGCGAAATCCTGTGCAGTTCGTCGCTTGACCTGCACGGGCTTGCTTCGTGGACGGCAATGCCCAATCTCGAACTCTTCGCCAACGCGGGTTTTCCCTTCACCAAGCTGGCCGATCTCTCCGAGACCACTGTCGTTCTGCCCAGTTCGCCAAGTCCGGATGAGATCGCGCTTTACCTGCACTTGATGAGTCACTTCGGGTCGCAGACCGGCTATCCGGCGCTGCGCGTCACTGTCGCCGGCCCCAATGCCCTGCTGACGGGCGACCACGATTACCTGATCCTCGGCACACTGGCCAACCAGCCCGCCTTCCAGTCATTGGATGCGCAGTTGCCGGTAGGGTTCGATGCCAATGGCGTGCACGTACAGCCGGCGACGGGCTACCTTGCCTATCTTTCCTCGCTGGACGCCTCCGTAACGCGCTGGCTGGCGGGACTGATGGGCCGCACCGTACGGCAGGACACGCCTTCGAACGCCACCGGCGTTCCGGACGCCATCGTGGAGGGAATCCGGTCTCCGTCTTCGCCGGACCGGTCGGTCGTGCTGGTCGCTCTGCGCGACGACGCCGCCGCGGACAGCTTTGCCGCAACCTTCCTGGAGCGCTCCCAGTCCACCGAGATCAACGGCTCTGTGAGCCTGCTGCGCAATTCCATCTTCCATTCCTACGCGATGGACGAGAACGTGTATCACGTGGGCGACATCAGCCGGTACGCGGTGCTGCGCATCTGGCTTGCGAAAAATTTCCTGCTGCTGCTGCTGGCCGCCACGGCCCTCAGCCTGCTGGTGGGGTACTGGGCCTACGGCTGGCTGAGCTGGCACGCGCACGAACGGCTGAAGCTGGCCGACAAGCCGCTGCCTCCGCAATAAGACCCCGCAAAAAGCCAGCGCCCATTCCGCAGGCAACGGAATGGGCGCTGGGCGGAAGCGGGGTGGCTCTAGTTGGGCGCGCCGGTAGCCGCTTCGGCTGTGAAGGTGCACTCGCGACACTGGCACTGGCGGCGCAGATACTCCCACGAGTAGATGCCGCCGGAGTGGCCGTCGAGCCAGTTGAACTGGATGGCGTAGCGGCCCACGGCCTGGGCGCTGCCCGGCTTGTTGGCCGGCGGAGCGTAGATGGGCAGCAGCTCGGCGGGCTTGGGTTTGGACTCGCCCGGCTTGCGGCCCTCCGCCTTGCGCTCTTCGATGCAGGTGGCGCAGGGGCACGCGGCGCGCAGCCAGGCAAAGCTCCACGCGCTTCTGTGGCCGTCGGCCCAGTCGATCTCCAGCCCCTTGCCCTCGCTCAACAGCACGCGGACCTTCTCCGGAGTCACTGCAATGCGCGGCAACGGCCGCGCCTCTTCGGCCTCGCGGGCCTTCTCTTCCTCGGTTGAAAAGCGGATGCCTTCGTGGCTCATAGGGTCATTTTAGCTGTTAGCAGCGCGGCTGTCCCCTCATGCCGCGCGGTCGTAGCGCAGCTTGAGTCCCAGAATCGCCAGCGCCAGCGCCAGCGTAATCACGTTGGCCACGGCGATAGGCGCCGAGCCGATGCCGATCCCGTAGGCCAGCCAGCACCCCACGCCGAAGCTGAACAGCAGGAACATCGTCAGCGAGATGTCGCTTGCGCTCTTGCGCCGCCAGACGCGCAGCAGTTGCGGAAAAAACGAGATGGTCGTGCAGGTCGCCGCGACCGTGCCGATCGTCTCCCATACCCAATGAGGAATTCCGTTGCAGGGGTGCATCTCTTATCCATTCTTCCAGAAAAACCATGCTGCCATACCAAGCCCGATGGCGACTACCAGCGCACGGAGAAAACTTTGCGGCGCCATCTTCGCAAAGCGCGCCGACGAATAGCCGCCAACGGCGCTGAAGACCATCGACAGCAAACAGTAGCGCCAAACCACCTGCCCGTTGAAGACGAACAGCACAAATGCCACGCCATTGCCCAGCGTGGTGGTGGCCACCTTCAACGCATTGATCTCGTGCAGGTCGTTGCAGCCAAAAAGAGAAAGCACCGTGATCAGAAGAAAGCCCGACCCCGCGCCAAAGTAGCCGACATAGAAGCACACCGCGGTCGAGGTCAGAAACAAGGGCACGATGCGAATCTGCGACGGCCCTTGGGCAGAGCCCGTCCGGGCGGCCAGCCAGCGCGAAACCGGTCCGCTGACCGCGAAGATGCCGGCCGCCGTCAGCAGCAGCCACGGAACCAGGTGCAGAAAAGTCATCTGCGGGGTATGCAGCAACACCAGAGCACCGGCCGTGCCGCCCACCAGGCCAGCCAGACACATCGGCAGGATCAGGCGCGTGTTCTTGCGCATGTCGTCGCGGTAAGCAGCAATCGAGGTTAACTGGCCCGGCCACAGGGCCACGGTATTGGTCGCGTTGGCCTGCACCGGCAAAATCCCGGGCATGCCCATCATCGCCGGAAACGACAGAAACGACCCTCCCCCGGCCACGGCGTTCAAAACCCCGGCCAGAAACGAGGCCGCCGCCAACCAGAGCCAGTTCCAGTTCATGTAAGCAGGTAGAGCAAGGGGAAAAATCATGGGCTTCCATGATTGTAGTTGCCGCCCGGCAGCCTGCGCGTATCGCACAGATGGCGCGAGAGTTGCCGGCAAACCGGATGCAAGGCTCTTCCCCGCTGCCTCCGGGTACATGTTCGCCGGATTCGTCCAGCGCCACTCGGCGATCCGGGCCAAAGGTGACGGGCCGAAGCAGGAGCCGGGCAGCCTAAGCTCATGAAAAATCCTCAAGTTCCGGAAAAATGAAAAAATATTAGCTTTATACACTCAACTTTTATGATTCATTTGTGCTATATTTTCATCAGATTGGTTGAGCGCGTAAGACTCATATCCGCGCCACCACAAAAAATCCATCTGGAGGTACTGCATCATGGCAATCACTCGTTGGGATCCATTCCGGGAAGTCGTCGCGCTGCAGAATCGCATGAACCACCTCTTCCGCGATCTGAACACTGAAGAGAGCCCTCTGACCACGGCCAGCTTCGTGCCCGCGGTCGATATCTATGAGGACCCGCAGAAGGTTGTCCTCAAGCTCGAAGTGCCGGGCGTCGATCAGAAGGACATCGACATCCGCGTGGAGAACAGCACCCTCACCGTCCGCGGCGAGCGCAAGTTCGAAGCCGAGGAGAAGCAGGAGAACTTCCACCGCATTGAGCGCACCTTCGGCAGCTTCTATCGCGCCTTCACACTGCCCACCACCGTGGATGCGGAGAACATCGACGCCAGCTACAATGCAGGCGTATTGAAGCTCGAGTTGAAGAAGAAGCCCGAGGCTCAGCCCCGCCAGATACAGGTGAAGGTGGCGTAAGGGCAGCTTTCAGCTTCTAGCTTCTAGCTACTAGCTTTTAGCTGCTGGCTGGCGAGCTACTGAAACCGGGCGGATCGGCGGCATCCGCCCGGTTTCTTTCAATAGTTGCGGAATCCGCATCGTGGAGCATTCCAGTGCAAATCGGGTCCCTCCGCCGCACCCCGGAAAGAATTTTGCTTGGCTGCAGCCGCTGGCAGCCGCACAATCAAGCTGAAAGCTAGCAGCTAGGAGCTGTACTCATGGCCATTCGTTGGGAGAAGTTCACCGTCAAGTCGCAGCAGGCTGTGCAGCAGGCGCAGGAGCGAGCCGCCAACTTCGGCAATCCGGAATTGCAACCGGTGCATCTGCTGCTGGCGCTCATTGAGGACCGCGAGGGCGTGATCCCCGCAGTGCTGGAAAAGATTGGCGCGCCCACCGAACGGCTGACGCACGAGCTGAACGCGATCGAGGAGAAACTGCCGCGCGTCTCCGGCGCCGCCGCGCAGCCCGCTCCCAGCCAGGCGCTGAACCGCGCCCTCGATCAGGCCTTCCGCGAGGCCGCCAACTTCAAGGACGAGTACGTCTCCACAGAACATCTGCTGCTGGGCATTGCCCATCTGAAGGGCGACGCCGCGCAGGCCGAGTTGACCGCGCTGGGCGCGACGCACGAGGCCATTCTCAAGGCGCTGACCGCGGTGCGCGGCTCGCAGCGCGTAACAGACCAGAATCCCGAAGCCAAGTTTCAGGCGCTGGAGAAGTACGCCAAGGATCTGACCGAACTGGCGCGGCGCGGCAAACTCGATCCCGTGATCGGACGCGACGAGGAGATTCGCCGCGTGATCCAGGTGCTGAGCCGCCGCACCAAGAACAATCCTGTGCTGATCGGCGAGCCCGGCGTGGGCAAAACGGCGATTGTAGAAGGACTGGCGCGCCGCATCGTCTCCGGCGACGTGCCGGAGAGCCTGCGCGACAAGCGCGTCATCTCGCTCGATCTCGGCTCCATGCTGGCCGGCGCCAAGTACCGCGGCGAATTTGAGGACCGCCTCAAGGCCGTGCTCAAGGAGATCGAAGAGTCCAACGGCGAGATTGTGCTCTTCATCGACGAGTTGCACACGCTGGTGGGCGCGGGAGCGGCCGAGGGCGCCATCGACGCCAGCAACATGCTGAAGCCGGCGCTGGCGCGCGGCGAACTGCGAGCCATTGGAGCCACCACGCTCAACGAATACCGCAAGTACATTGAGAAGGACGCGGCGCTGGAGCGGCGCTTCCAGATTGTCTACGTGGGCGAACCCAATGTGGAAGACACCATCGCCATTCTGCGCGGGCTGAAGGAGCGCTACGAGGCGCACCACAACGTGCGCATCAAGGACTCGGCCATCGTTGCCGCGGCCACGCTCTCGCATCGCTACATCAGCGACCGCTTCCTGCCCGACAAGGCCATCGATCTGGTGGATGAGGCAGCGGCATCGCTCGCCATCCAGATCGGCTCGGTGCCGACGGAGATCGATCAATTGGAGCGCGAGAAGACCTCGCTCGAAATCGAGCGCGAGGCTCTGAAGCGCGAGACCGACCCGAACAGCATCGCGCGCCGCGAGGTGGTGGAGCGCGAGGCGGCCGCGCTGACCGAGCAGATCACCGCGCTGCGTTCGCGCTGGACCAAGGAGCGCGACGCGATCAGCCACATCGGCGAGGTGAAGAAGAAGATCGAGGCGCTGCGCTTCGAGGCCGAGGAGCAAACCCGCAAAGGCCAGTTCGACCGCGTCTCAAAGATCCAGTACGACGAGTTGCCCAAGCTGGAGCGGGAGCTGAAGCAACTTGACGCCGCGCTGAGCGGCAACGCCGGTGTGGCCCGCCTGCTGAAGGAAGAGGTGGACGAGGAAGACATTGCCGCCATCGTGAGCAAGTGGACGGGCGTTCCCGTTACTCGCATGTTGGAGGGCGAGGTGCAGAAGCTCGTGCACATGGAAGAGCGGCTGCGCGAGCGCGTCATCGGCCAGGATGCGGCGCTGACCGTCGTGGCCAATGCGATTCGCAGGTCGCGCGCGGGGCTGAGCGACCCGAAGCGGCCGATTGGTTCTTTCATTTTTCTTGGACCGACGGGTGTGGGCAAAACAGAAACCGCACGCGCGCTGGCCGAGTTCCTCTTTGACGACGAGCAGGCCATGGTGCGCATCGACATGAGCGAGTACATGGAGAAGCACGCCGTGGCGCGGCTGATCGGCGCGCCTCCGGGCTATGTGGGCTACGACGAGGGAGGCCAGTTGACCGAGGCCATCCATCGGCGGCCGTATGCGGTGATCCTCTTCGACGAGATCGAGAAGGCGCACCCCGATGTCTTCAACGTGCTGCTGCAGGTGATGGACGACGGGCGGCTGACCGATGCGAAGGGCCGCACGGTGAGTTTCAAGAACACGGTGCTGATCATGACCTCAAACCTGGGCGCGGCGCTGCTGAACACCGAGGCGCTGAAGAGCGAACATGACTTCGAGATGGCGCAAGAAAGCGTGCTACGTGTGCTGCGCGAGCACTTCCGCCCGGAGTTCCTGAACCGCGTGGACGACACGGTGATCTTCCGTCCGCTGGGCGCGGCGCAGATGAGCCAAATCCTCGACCTGCGCTTGAACGAAGTTCGCAAGCTGCTGGAAGACCGCGCCATTTCGCTGGAGTTGACCGAACCGGCGCGGCAGTTGATTCTGGCTGCCGGCTCCGATGCCGCCTACGGCGCGCGGCCGTTGAAGCGCGCGCTGCAACGCATGGTGCAGGACCCGCTGGCCATCAAAATACTCGACGGCGAAGTGCTGCACGGTTCGCACGTAAAGATCGACGTAGACCGGAAGACGAATCAGTTGCACTTCGAGCCGATGACGAAGGAAGCGATGGCATAAGCACCTGCGGTGCGGCCAACTGCGCTGCGCGCCATACGTGCCGAGTTGAGGATTGTGCTAACCCAGGTCCCTGAAGCGGGACCTGGGATAGCACAACCCAACTGTACTTTGTCATCCTGAGCGACCGAAACGCAGTGCAGGGAGTCGAAGGATCTGCGGTTGTTCTTCTGATTCTCTCCAGCCCACCAGGTCCCGCAATCACGAATTCATTCTATCCATGGCACGTTTGAAGTCGGCAAGCTCCACGTCATACCAATCCTTGCTCAGATCGATCCATGCGCCATTCGATTTCTCAATCAGTGCGATTTTTTTGTCGCGCCGCCATCCCTTCAGTTGCTTTTCGCGGGCAATCGCTGCCGATGCATCCTGATGCTCCTCAATCCATACGAGCCGGTCGCAGTTGTAACGCGCGGTAAATCCCTCATGTTCCCGCCATTTGTGCTCGAAGACTCGCTTGCGCAAATCGCCAGTAACTCCGACGTAGAGTGTATGACTGCGGCTGGCCATAATGTACGTAAAGTAGCAGGCCTCGTGCATGGCCAGAATTTTACAGCGTTTTGTTTTATCTGCGACAGAGCAAAGCGAATTGTCATAGCGGGTCAGGCGAGGAGCAACCGCAGATCCTTCGGCTCCCTGCGCTACGCTTCGGTCGCTCAGGATGACAGGTTCATTGAGAAGGTAGGTGCTCTTAGGCAAGTTCGTGGGAGAGTGCTCCATATACTGGCCAACACACCGGGCAAAGCCGTCTACTGCCGCAGCTCCACCAGCGTAGCCCCTTGCCCACCCTCGTTCTGCGGGGCTTCTTCGATGTGGGCGACGTGCGGGTGGCCTTTGAGGAACTCGCGGACACCGCGGCGGAGGATGCCCGCGCCATGTCCGTGAATGATGCGCACGCGCGGCAGACCAGCCATGAAGGCGCGGTCCAGATACTTCTCCAACTCGTCGGTGGCTTCGTCCACGGTGCGGCCGATGAGGTTGATCTCCATCCTCATGCCGTCGGTGTTCTCGCTGGAGACGCTGACGTGCACGCCCTTCTGGCGGCGCACGAAGCTGAGCGGCGTCTCCTTGGCCTTGGCGGCTTCCGCGGCGGCTGACTTTGCCTCGGCCAGGTCGGAGCGCTGCACGCGCATCTTGATGGGCCCGAGGGCGACCTCGAAGACATCCTTCTCAACCTCGCGCTGTACGACGGCGATCTTGTTCATCGACTTCAGCAGCACCTGATCTCCCGTGGCGATGTGGCGCAGCAGATGCGGCTGCGCGTTGGCGTCGCCCTGGTCCGCTCCGGTCTTGTGCGCGACGACCACCTGGTTAAAGCTCTCCTGAAACTCGCGGCGCAGGCGGTTGATGCGGCGCTCAGCTTCTTTCGAGAGCTTCTGCTGCGCGACGCGATCCTCGACGGCGCGCACATTCTCGCGCATCTGAAACTCAAACTCCTTCATCAGCGAAGCGAGTTTGGTTTCGAGTTCGCGGGTACGGTTGCGCAATTCCACGTCGCCTTCACGAGCCAGCCGGGCGCGCTCCTGATTCAGCGCGTACTGCTCAGCGCGCGCCTTCTTCCGTTCGGCTTCGATTTCGGTAAGGTCGTTGTGCAGCTTGTCGAGGAAGCGGGCAATGTCGGCCTGTTGCGAGCCGAGCCGCTGGCGCGCGGCGGCAATGATGGAGCCGTTCAGGCCCAGCCGCTCCGCCGTTTGAATACCGGCCGATGCGCCGGGCACGCCAAGCCGCAGTTGATAGTTGGGCGCGAGCGTTTTTTCGTCCACGCCCGCGGCGGCGTTGCGTACGCCGGCAGTGTTGGCCGCGTAGACCTTGAGCGAAGTGTGGTGCGTGGAGATCAGCGTCCACGCGCGCGCATGAAGGAAGTGGCTGGCCACGGCAACGGCCAGAGCCGCGCCTTCTTCTGGATCGGTAGCCGAGCCCAGTTCGTCGAGCAGCACCAGCGAGCGCTCATCGGCAAGGCGCGAGAGGCGATCGAGGTTGACGATGTGCGCGGAGAAGGTGGAGAGCGCCTGCTCGATGGATTGCGCGTCGCCGATATCGGCCAGAAAGGCGTCGAAGACCGGGAAGCTGGCGGCTTTGGCGGGGACGGGCAATCCGGCCTGCGCCATCATGGCCAGCAGAGCCGTGGTCTTGAGCGTGACGGTTTTGCCGCCGGTGTTGGGACCGCTGATGATAAGTTGGCGCTCGTCGGCGACGAGTTCCAAGGTGAGCGGCACAACGGCGGTGTTGGGCGCAGCTCCGCCGGCGCGCAGACGCTTCTCCAGCAGCGGATGACGAGCCCCTTCCAGGTTCAATTGCTCCGGGCCGAAAGTTGGCGCAACGCAGTCGTAGTCGCGGGCAAAGCGGGCGCGGGCCAGCAGGCTATCCACCAGCGCCAGCACGCGCGCGCCGACGACCAGTTCGTGTGCGTAGCCGCCCACCTGGCGGGTGAGCGCGATGAAGATGCGATGAATCTCAGCCTGTTCTTCTTCGATGAGGCGGACGAGTTCGTTGTTCTGCTCGATGGTTTCGAGCGGTTCGACGTAGACCGACTGTCCGGACGAACTGGCGCCGTGCACCACGCCGGAGATGCGGCGCTTGAGTTCGGCGCGCACGGGAATCACGAAGCGCTCGCCGCGAATGGTGATGAGGTCTTCCTGCGTGGCGCCGTCGCTGGAGAGGCGGCGCAAGGCGGCGCGCAGCGAGTCCTCGATCTGCTTCTGCTGGCGCTCCTGGTCGCGGCGGATGCGGTTCAGCTCGGGCGAGGCGTCGTCGGCCAGCGTGCCATCGGGCATGATCTTGCGCTCAATGGATTCGGCCAGCGGCTTCAGGCTGGACGTAAGTTCTCCGGAGAGCATGCCCAGGCCGATCAGCTTGCCGGCCAGGCGGGCGGGCGGCTCGCGCAGCAGCGACTGCCATGCGGCCACGTCGTTGGCCAGGCGCGCCACGGCCTGCAGTTCGTTCGCTTCCAGAGCTGCGCCGGCAATCTGCGCCTTGGCCGCAAGCTGCGTGGGGTCAAAGAGGCCGCCGAGCGGGATCGAGACCTGCTCATTCACAAGCAGGCGCACTTCTTCCGTGAGCCGGTGCTGGCGCGCGATCCATGCCTCGTCGGTGGAGGGCTTCAGGTCGAGGATCGCGGCGCGGCCCACGGGCGAAGCCGCAAAGCCGGCGACGAGGGCCAGCAGCGGCTCCCATTCCAGCGCGGAAAAGTCGGCGTGGGACACAGGAGACGGAATGGGATCGAGCAAAGGCATCACTTGGAATTATCGCAGCGCGGGCGGCCTGAACTCGCCTTCCCAGCGCGCCACGACGGCAGCGGCCATGCAGTTGCCCACAACGTTCAGGCCGGTGCGGCCCATATCCATCAGCGTGTCCATGCCGAGCAGCATCAGCACGGCGGCGGTGGGAATCTGGAACGAGCCCGCCACGCCCAGCAGAACCACAATGGTGGCGCGGGGCACGCCGGCAATGCCCTTGCTGGTCAGCGCCATGGTGGCCAGCAGGACGATCTGCTGCATCAAGCTGAGATGCAGCCCTCCGGCCTGCGCGGCAAACAGTGCGGCCATGGCCAGATACAGCGTGGAGCCGGTGAGGTTGAAGCTGTAGCCGGTGGGAATAACGAAAGAAACGATCCAGCGCGGCACGCCGAACTGCTCCATGCGCTCCATCGCCAGCGGTAGCGCGGCCTCCGACGATGTGGTGGCGAATCCCAGCGCGGCGGGCTCGGCCACCATGGCGGCAAAGCGGCCCACGGGCACGCGCGCGGCCAGCAGAATGGGCACAAAGACGCCGAGCACGAAGATGACGAGGGTGACGTAGCAGGTGGCGGCCAGCTTGGCCAGCGGCAGCAGCGTGGCCACGCCCATGTTGCCGACGGTGTAGGCCATGGCCGCGCCGGCTGCGGCTGGCGCAACGTACATGATGATGCGCGTCATGCGAAAGACGGTATCGGTGAGCGACTGGAGAACGCCGAACAGCGGCGCGCGGCGCGGCTCCGGCAGCAGCGCCAGGGCCGCTCCGAAAAAGAGCGCGAAGACAGCAACCTGCAAAATCTGGCCCTGGGCAACGGCCTGCGCAATGTTCTCGGGAAAGATGTTCACCAGAATCTGCTGCCAGGTTTCAGGCCGCGCATTGGGCGCAGCGGCCTGCACAGCCGCCGGCAGAACAACGCCCGCGCCGGCCTGCGTCAGGTTGATGGCCACCGCGCCCAGGATGAGGCCTATGGTTGTGACCGCCTCAAAGAAGATGATGGATTTGACGGCGACGCGGCCCACACCGCGCAGTTCGCCATGGCCGGCAATGCCCGTAACGATGCCGCCGAAGATCAGCGGAGCAACAATCATGCGGATGAGGCGCAGGAAGATGTCGGCAAGAAAGCGCGACTGGGTGGCGAAGGCGGGCGCGTCCACGCCCAACTCCGCGCCGGCCAGCATGGCCAGGAAGGTCCACACCAGCAGCGACCGGCGGCGAAGAGCAAATGGGACGAAGAGCGCAAAGCCCACCCAGCGCAGCGCGGCGGCAAAGGGCCCGGGCGCGTGCAGGCAGGCCGCGGCGATGCCCGCGGCGGAACAGAGCAGCGCCGCGGCGATGAAAACTGCGTCGCGGCCGGAGAAGAGCGCGGGGCGTGCGTTGGTGTCTTCCACAGATGAGCCTTGAGGGTGCAAGGCTTTCATTATTCCACGGCGCAGTCGGCTGCAGGAACCGGACTGAAAAGGGATGTCGCGGGGGATTCAAAACATCCCCGGGTTCGCCGGTTCTCTTCGCGAAGCGCTCAGTCCGCCTTGGCGGCGGCAGCTGCCGGGCAGGCCGCGCCGCAGCTTCCGCCGCAGGGCGTCTCGGCCTTGGGGGCGGAAGACGAAGGGGCACAGCTCTTCGACGCGTAGTCGTTCACGTACCAGCCCGCGCCCTTGAACTGCAGGCCCGGCGCCGTCAGCGGGCGCTCAAGCACGCCGTGGCACTTCGGACACTCGGTCTCCGGCTCGGCGCTGAAGCTTTGAATCTTTTCAAAATGGTGACCACATACCGTGCAGCGATAAGGATAGAGCGGCAAGGTTCTGACTCCTCGGGGACGAAAACTGTCCAACATCTTCTATTTTACCGGAGAAACGCAAAATGGCAGCAAACCCCGCCATCGGAGCGGCTACCGTGCTGATTTCGGCGCGAGCCTGTTCACACCGCCGGATGGTTGCGGCGGACACAAAAACCCGCGCCGAAGCCGCTGGAACAGCGGTCGGTCGCGGGCCTTTGAAGGAGCAATTCCGGGCGGCTCGTCGCCGCGAACCGGTTCTACTCGACGTGCAGGGGCACCGAGGCGGACATGTTCTCCCAGGCCAGCGTCAGCTTGCCCTTCTCCTTGCCCTTCACCTTGCCCAAATCCTTAAGCGTGTACTTCAGTTCCTCGACCATGGCGGGCGGTACAGCCATCTTCATGGGCACGCGGCCCAGGTCCTGCGCCTTGTCGTAATCGGTGCCCCACTGGCCGGTCTGCTTGTTCACGACGAGCACCCAGTGCGCCGGGTCGGCGATGTCGACATAGAGCGTGTAGGTTCCCTTGGGCACCATCAACTTGCCGATCTTCAGGTCGGCGTCGGTGGTCAGTGTAGTGGCCGCATTCGCGCCCGCGCGCCACACCGGGTAGGTGCGATCGTGGCCGATGAGCCCGTCCTTGCCGAAGATCTTGCCCTGGCGGCCGTTGACGCGCGGCGACGAATAGGCGATAGCGATGGTCTTTCCGCCGATGGTCGCGGTCTCCTTCGCGGCGGGGCTCTTCTGCACCTTGGGCGGAGCGCCGGGCGCGGAGCCGGCCTGCGCAAACAGTATGGTGGCAGCAAACAGAATTCCGGTGCACAGCAACAAGCGTTTCATGATAGAAAACCTCCTGCGGGCAGAGCCGCATGCGCGCGGCCAAACACCCGGCCCCACGATTGTCGCATCGCGCGGCCCGGTGAGGGAACAGAATTGATGGCCCACGCCGCGCGCAGGGAGCCGAGCACTCCATGAGGCCCGGCATGCGCTGTGCGAAAAAGCTTTCCTCTATGGTTTTCCCAGCGCCGCGCGGATCAGCCGTGCCACCTGCTCGGCCTGCATGCGGCTGCCCGCCTCGGTGAAGTGCACGTCGTCGGAGTGCAGATCGGCGTGCGGCAGCATCAGCGCGTGCTGGTCGTCGGCCGCGATCTTCTCCTGCGCCATCAGCGCGGCCGCCAGGCGGTTGCGCTCGTCGATGCGCGCGTTGGTGGCTCCGCCTGTCGCCGAGTCCTTGCGTACCGGCGTTGTGGAGGTCCAGATGAGCCGCGCGCCCGGGGCGCCGGCACGCAGCGCAACAACCATCGGCGGCAACCCTGCCGCGTATTGCGCCTCGGTGTACGCCCAGCCGTGCATACCGTTGTTGAAGTGCACCACGGCAAAGCGGACGCCCATCATGCCGAAGTAGTCGCGCAATTGCCCGGGCAGGCGCGCATCGTCGGCCGACGAGGTGGCGAACAGATAGACGTTGGCCACTCCCTTCAACTGTTCGGAAACAGCCGGAAAGTAGCCGCGCGTGATCGAGTCGCCCACCAGCAGCACATTGGGCAAATCGGGAAGAGGCTTTTCCGCGCGGTCGGTCCACGTCCACTCAATCTTTTCGGTCAACGGCAACTGTGCCTCGGCGGCAACAGCTCCCAAGGAAAGAAACAAGGCAATGCAAGCAACAAAATTCCTCATATCGAGACATCTTAAACTCACGGCGGCGGCTGCGGCTGCTGCCCCCACTGAAATGAAGGAAAAACATGCCAACAAACTCGGCCGTCCCGTGCCGAAATGCAGTTACTTGTTAGCAGATTGGTAATCGCCGAAACCATCTATCTCGCGGCCTGCGGTTATCGCGCTACAAGTGGGCAGTGTATAGTGTTGCCACCGCAATTTTCAGCAAGGGGCCGATTCTGTGCAAATTCGCATTCGTACGTCTTTCTTCGTATTTTTCGCTTTGATCGCTGTTGTTGGAACTGCCCAGGGACAGCGCGCCGCCAACAGCAACAGTTACTACCAGAACTTGCGCAGCCTGCTGCCGGGCAGCGATGTGATCGCCGTCAAGAATCTCGAACTCAAGCGCGATGCCGCCACCTTTACTCTGCGCGAGGGCAACGTTGCCTTTTATGGCGACGTGAACGGGAAGGCGACCGGCGCTGTCTTCAAGGGCGAGGGGCATCTGCACCTGACGCCGCCCACCGCCGAAGAAAGACACAACCTGGCGATGATGACGCACGGCGAAGCCTTCGACGAGGACTTCGATCAAGTGATTCTGCGTTTCAGCGATGCGACCGCGGCGGAGCTGCGCAAAGCCTCGGCCGGCGCGGGGCAGGCAGACCACTCCTTTGCCGACGCGGCCCAGCAGTTCCATAACTTCCAGCGCAACAAGCTGTTCGACAATATCGATCTGCGCCTGCTGGAGGATGTGCTGAGCCCTGCGCAGGGCGGCTACTTTTTTGCCGCCGTTCACGGGAAGAAGTCGCATTCGCTCTTCCTCACGATCGATCCGCACGGCGTGGAGTTTGTAGCGCCGGAAGAAGTGGCGTTGATGAACTGGAACGACTGGGGCCGCGCTTACCTGACGGCTTTCTACCTGAGCGGGGATGCCGCGCAGATTGCGGCCGGAAAGGATGTGGAGAACAGCGCCTACCGCATCGACAACGAAGAGCTGGACACGACGATTGAGAAGAACGGATTCCTGACCGGACTGGCCACCGTGCATCTGACCTCGCTGGTGGATGGGCTTGCGGTTGTGCCGCTCACGCTCTATCCCACGCTCAGGGTCAGCAAGGCAGAGACGGAGAAGGGCGATGCGCTCGACTTTGTGCAGGAGAAGAAGGACGAAGACGCGGACTTCGGCGTAGTTCTGGCGGCACCGCTGAAAAAGGGCGAGTCGGCAACCGTTCGCATTGCCTACGGCGGCAAAGACGTGGTGATGGACGAGGGCGGCTCAAACTACTACCCTGTCGCGCGGCACAGTTGGTATCCCAACTCGGCATCGGACCTGGGCAGCTACACAACGTATCACATGCTTTTCCACGTGCCCAAGGGCTTGCAGTTGATCGCCACCGGCACCAAGGTAAACGAGACCGGCGACAACAAGATGACGACCACCGAGTGGAAGACCGAAGTGCCGCTGGCCGTCGTCGGTTTCAATCTTGGCAAGTTCAAGATGAAAGAGGCAGAACTCAAGGATCAGCAGGGAAACACTCTGACAGTGGATGCCTACGCCAACACCGAGACGCCGGACTCGCTGAAAGACGCTTCCGGCCAGAACGGGTCGGTCATCCACGGCCGCATCGGTATGCAGTTGCTTGAGGACGCCGACAAGGGCGGCATCAGCACCAGTTCGATGCTGCCCGCGGAATTGAGCCAGGGACAGGCTGCCGCACAAATCTACACCAGTTACTTCGGCCCCATTCCCTTCAGCAAGGTGGCGCTGACGCAGCAGTTCGCGTGCAACTACGGGCAAAGCTGGCCCATGCTCGTCTACCTGCCCATCTGTGGCTTTCTGGACACGACCCAGCAGAACGCCTTCGGCCTTGACCCTGCCGACATGTACTGGAAGGTAGTTACGCCGCACGAGGTTGCGCACCAGTGGTGGGGGCAGACGGTCGGATTCCACAGCTATCGCGACCAGTGGATGAGCGAGGGCTTCGCCGATGCCTCGGCCGCCATCTTCCTGCTGAAGACGCGGGCCAAGCCGGACGAATACATGCAGTTCTGGAAGCAGGAGCGGAAGCGGATCACAGATAAGAATGCGCAGGGCTTCCGGCCAATCGATGTGGGCCCGGTGACCATGGGCTTCCGCCTGAACACCGACAAGACCGGGGAAAACATTAGCCGCGACCTGATCTATCCGAAGGGCGCCTTCATTCTGCACATGATCCAGTTGATGCTCTGGTCGCCGCGCGACGGCGACGCGCGCTTCATGGCGATGATGCATGACTTTGTCTCGACCTACAAACTGAAACCCGCCACCACCGAAGACTTCAAGGCCATGGTCGAGAAGCACATGATCCCCGCCATGGACCTGGAAGGCAATCACACCATGGACTGGTTCTTCCGCGAGTATGTGTACGGAACGGCGCTGCCGGCGTATCACTTCGAAGCGCAGGTAACGCCCACCGGCGACACTTTCTCCCTGCACTACAAACTCGTCCAGTCGGGCGTCACCGACGACTTCAAGAATGCCGTACCGATTTATCTGGAACTGGCCGACGGCAGGGTGATCAAGATGGGCGGAGTGCTGGTGACCGGCAACTCGACGGCCGAGCAGACGATAGCGCTTCCCAGGCTGCCGTCGCCAGTGAAGAAGGCCTCCCTCAACTACTACTACGATGTGCTATGCACGGAGAATTAGTTGCAGCCCCAGGTCCCGGAAGCGGGACCTGGGGTTGCCGGCATTCGGCATCTTGGAAGAGGACGATATGGACCATCCTGCCTCCTCTCGTCAGTGGTATTTTGATGGTAGACGCCGAAGTTCCCTCATGGAGGTCGAACCGATGAAAGAACTGGTCTTTGAGGTTGTGCAGGAAGCCGATGGCGGCTACACCGCCGAAGCAATCGGCGAAAGCATCTTCACCGAAGCCGATAGCTGGGAAGAACTCCGCGCCAACGTCCGCGAAGCTGTGCAGGCTTTCTATTTCGACGCCAAGCCTCCTGCGTCGATTCGCCTGCGGTTGGTCCGCGACGAGGTCCTGGCAGTCGCATGAAGCTGCCGCGCGACCTGGCCGGTGAGGCGCTGGCGCAGCATCTGGCCAAGCGCTGGCAGTATGAGCGTGTCCATCAAGTCGGCAGCCATATCATTCTGCAGACCGCATCCCCATCTCACCACCGCATCGCCATTCCCGCCCATAGCCCGCTCCGTCTTGGAACGCTGCATTCGATTGTCTCGGCAGTCGCCGCACACAAGGGCGTGAGTAAAGAGGATGTGCTCAAGAGACTCTGATTTTGCTTGGCTGCCTGGGGCGGTCTGGGATATGGCAAGAGGCTTCGTGGAATCCCAGGTCCGAAAATCCGGACCTTGGGCACCCGGCATTGCCTCTGTAGAGAAGCGGAAGGGTGAGCTGATGTAAATACGCCGAACGCGGACCTTGCGGTCCGCGTTCGGCGTATTTGAAGTGGGTTTTGCCTGGTTGGATGTACGGGCTGAAGCCCGTACCCTTCATTCTGGTGAAGCTTTGCGGCACGGCTGAAGCCGTGCCCTTTCAAAGCGATTGCAACCATCGATTGAGTTATGCCTTGGCTGCGGCTGCTGCTTCCAGCCGCTCCTTCAGCAGTTCGTGGCCCTTGGTGAAGAGGTCTTCCTGCGAGAGCTTGCCTGCGGCTACATCGGCCAGGATAGCCTTTTGCGCCACATACTCGCGGTTGACGATGCCGGCCTTGGATTGCAACATGCGCCAGGCCTTGCGGCGCTCTACGCAGAACATGACCAACTGGCGCGAGAGCGCGTAGTATGTCGTCTTGCCTTCGCTCTCCACCTCGATGTAGACGCCGAAGTCGGGAATGAAGGCGCGGTGCGCGGGGTCCAGATAGTAGCGGTAGACAACGTCCTGCTGCGTGATGCGCACCAGCATGTTGTCGAGCGAAACCAGCTTGGCCGCGGCCTCGGGCTTGATCTTCTTGAGGTGGTTGCGAAAGCGGGCTTCCGTCGTGCACCAGTGCGCCACCGTGTACCGCCTGGTCTTGCCGGTAACCTTGTCCTTGGTCTCGTACCAGTCGAGATCGATGCTGGGGTTGCCCTTGAGATCGAGGGCTTCCTGGTAGGTTTCGCCCAGGCGGGGGTTGAAGACGAACTCCGGCACGCCGCGCGAGTCGCGCACGCGCTGCGCCTGGAAGAGCGCCATGTCGTCGGCTACGCCGTGCTCCGGCTGGCAGGTGGTAAAGGCCTGCAGGAACATGGTGCCGCGATACTCCAGGCCGTCGAGAATGGCGCGGTAGAGCTTGGGCGCGTTGGCCATGGAGACCTGGGCGACGAACGGCGAACCGTGACCGGCGAGGAAGGTCTCCGCCACCGTCTTCTTCTCCGTGTTCTTGCCTTGGGTGGCCGCGCCGTAGACGTTCATGTCGCCGCCGCCGAGCATGGGCGTCGAGTCGGAGTTCTGTCCGCCGGTGTTCGAGTAGACCTGCGTGTCGAGCATGAGCACCTTGACGTTGGGCCGGTTCTGCAGGATCACCTTGGAGGTGTTCTGGTAGCCGATGTCGCCGATGCCGCCGTCGCCGCCGACTACCCAAACCTTGGGCAACTCGACGATCTCCCGGTCGGTCATCAGTGCGTCCGTGAAGTGGCTCAGGTGGTAGTACTGCTCTTCGTCGATGGCATTCGCAGCGCCGCTGAGGACGATGTCTGCCAACCGCTCGGGAATCACCGAGCGGCGCGCGTGATCGACGATGAAGCTTTCGCCCATGAGCCAGCCAACCGTGACGCCGTCCTGGAAGAGAGAATTCATCCACGGATACGGATGCGGATTGTTGGGCGCCGAGGAGCCGTAGACGGTGTTGCAGCCCGTGTGCGCGGCCATGGCCATTACGCTCATGCCGTTGGCGTGGCGTCCGTCCACTGCTTGCAGGTTCTTGTGGTTGAAGGCCTCAGTCAGCAGCACAGCGGCCAAAGCTTCGACCAACTGCGCATCGGTGATTGCGCCGTGCTCGGCCTCGTAGGCTGCGATGCGCGCCTTGGTGTCCTTCACATCCTCGCCGCCCAGGCCGAGGATCAGATGCGCGATGGCCTGCTTCAGCAGCGCGTACTCGGCGGGGTTCGATGCCTTGAGAGCGCCCAGGCGTGCAACGCCGTTCTTTTCGAGGTCGCCGGCCTTGGCCAGGAAGCGATCGCTCTTGGCGTGGAAGACGGGACGCATGTACGCCTCGGTAACCGCGGCGATGGAGCGCAGAACGCTCTTTTCGCCGCAACCGGCGCAAGCACCGTCGCCCGCTACGAGCGCGTCGTAGTTGGAGCGAACCATGAGCATGTTGCGCAGCGTGGCGGTCTTCGAATCGACCGGATTGGCGTTGTTGTAGAAGCCGAGGAACTTCTGCGCCGTATCGGGCAGCAGATCGAGGAAGCCTGTGCCGCTCTCGTGCTCGGCGTTGATCTCCTCGGTCTCGGGCACCATCTTGAGCGCCTGGTGATCGCCGCAAGCGGTAACGCAGGCCGCGCAGCCCTTGCACAGATCGCTGACGAAGATGGAGAAGACGCCGCCCGTACCGGGAGCCTTGCGCTCAGGCGAGGAGAAGATGGCGTTGACCTTGGCGTAGGCCATGGGCACCTTCTTGAGGATGCCGAGGAACTGCGCCCTGGCCGCGGCCGAAAGGCCCGCGGATGCTTCCGTCACTTCGTTCAGGATGGTGGGCAGCGGCGTTCCGCTCTTTACCTCGGCAACCATGCGCGCGCGCGTCTGCTTTTCAATCTCAGGCAGCGCGGCCATCAGGGCCTTGCGATCGGCAGCGTCGGCCACGTAGTAGTTGATGGCGGTGGCCAGCAGCGTGGTCAGATCCTGCGAAGTGTTCGGCAGCGCGGTGTCCGGGCAGACCGAGATGCACTCCATGCACTGCGTGCAGTTCTCGGGGATGTAGAGCGGCGTTTCGCGGCGGGCAACGTACTTCGACGCCGTGTCGCCGGTGGCCGCGGCGATCATGCCCATGGCCGCCAGCGGCGAGGCGGGCTGATCGTAGCCAAGGCCGGCGCGGAACTCCTTGTCGAAGTAAGCGATGCTGTCGATGGGCGTGCGCGCCGCCTGGCCCTTGGGCATGGGCGTGGAACGGCAACCGGTGCCGCAGGAGCCGCCCGCGGTGGCCAGCTCAAGAATCGGCAGCAGCGCCGGGCTGCGCAGAGAGGAGTGGTCGGCGGCGGAGAGCTCGCCGATGGCGATCTCGCGCACCTGCTCAAAGCCCTGCGTCATCACTTCCATGTTCGACTGGACAACGGCGTCACCGAACTTGCCGAATTTCTTCACGTACTGCTTCATCACCACGTCGCGATACTGCTCGGGGGTGATGCCAAACTCCTGCAAGAGCGGGCTGACGGCGAAGAACGCGCCGAGGAAGGCGTTGCCCTGCATGCGAAGCTGAAGGTCGCCGCGATCGGTGGCCTTGCGGGCGATGGCGAAGCCGGGCAGCGTGAAGACGCGAATCTTCTTTTCGACGATCTGCTTGCGGGCCCAGATGGGCAGTTGCTCCCAGGCCTTTTCGCCCTCCTGGTCAGACTCCCAGATAAAGGCGCCGCCGTCGGCCATGCCGTCCAGCGGATTGCAGTGGGTGAAGGCCTTGGGGTCGCAGCAGAGAACGACATTGACGTGGCGCAGATCGCAGTTGACGCGGATACGGTCCTTGGCCGCCACCATAAAATAGCTGGTGGGCGCGCCCTTCTTCTCCGAGCCGTACTTCGGATTGGCCGAGACGTGGATGACTTCCTTGGGGTTGCCAAGTTCGTCCCGCTCGCCGTCGCGCTCGAAGATCAGGTCGTTCAAGTCGCCGAGAATCGCGCCCAGGTTCTTGCCCGTAGTGATGGCGCCCCAGCCGCCGATGGAGTGGAAGCGGACGGCCACCGCCCCGTCAGGCAGCAGCGAAGGCGTTTCTTCCGCAACCACGGCGTAGGGATGGTCGATGCCGAGCACGAAGAACGACTCGCCGTCGGCAGCCGTCTTGCCGTCCTTGCGGGCGCGGCCTGCCGTGGCAAACTCATACGCGCCGATGATGTGCTCGGGACGAAAGTCGCGCGAGCCCAGGCCGTAGGTTGCGCCAAAGATGCGCGGCGTCTCGGCCAGCGTGACGGAGGGAATGCCCTCGACGCCTTGCAGGGCCTTCGAGAAGGCGGTGCGAATGTCGCGGCCCAGCGGGTTATCGCCGGAGAGGGCTTCGTCGGTGCGTTCGAGGATGATGACGTTTTTCTTGCCCTTGAGCGCGGCTACGATAGCGGCCTGCGGGAAGGGACGAATCACGTTGACGTGGATGGACCCCACCTTCACGCCGCGGGTCTGGCGCAGATAATCGACCGCGGCCTCAATGTTCTCGGCAGCCGAGCCGAGCGAGACGAAGACCGTCTCGGCGTCGTCGGTCTTGTACTTGCTGATGAGGCCGTAGCGGCGGCCCGTCAGCGTGGCAAAGCGCTCGTAGGCGGCCTCAAGGAACGCGAGGATGGGCTCGGCAAAGTTGTTGCGCCGCGCCACCACGCCGTTCATGTAGTGTTCCTGATTTTGCACGGGACCGAGCAGGATGGGGTTGGCCAGATCCATCATCTTGGGCACGCGGCGGCGGGTGGGGCCAAACAGAGAGCGCTGCGCCTCGGTGGGACACTCGATGATGTCGTCGGGAGCGCCGAGATATTCACGAATCAGCTCGGACTCGTGCTTGTAGAAGGTGCGCTCCAGGTGCGAGGTGAGGAAGCCGTCCATGATGTTCATGCCGGGCGTGAGCGATAGCTCGGTGACCGAACGCAGGATCAGCGCCTGGTCCGCGGCCTGCTGCGCGTCCTTGCCGAAGAGCATGATCCAGCCGGTGTCGAGCGCGGCATAGATATCGTCGTGGCCGCAGTGCACGTTGAGGGCATGCTTGGTCAGCGCCCGCGCGCCGATCTCGATAACCATGGTGGAGGCCTTGCCGGGCGCGTGGTAATACTGCTCAACACCGTAGACAACGCCCTGGCCGGAGGTGAAGTTGACCACGCGCTTGCCGCAGACAGAGTGGGCAATGGCGCCGCCCTGGGCCGCGTGCTCGCCTTCGGTCTCGATGGCAAGGGTGTTCTGGCCGAAGACATTCAAATGCCCCTCGGCGTAAGCCTGCTGGAAAAGCTCGCCGCCTTCGGTGGAGGGCGTGATGGGATAGAAAACGCCGGCGTCGGCGATCCGCGTTTCAGTGTGGTAGGAAACAAGCTGGTTTCCGTTCGCGGTAACCCTGATGCCTGGAAAGCGAGCTGCAACTGTCATTCGATTCTTCTCCGTGAGCCGGTTCGTCTGTCGATGTCTTCAACATGCGCTGTTGGCGGCCGGACGCTCCACTGGGAGCGGTTCCCTCGGCCCCGCGCCGCGCATCGCCAATCAACGGCACACACGCGCGCATACACGCACGCCTGCACCCTACGTCTTGCAAGTGTAATCGCCGAATTGGAGAACAGGGAACCCAAGGGGAGGGTAAAACCTGCAGACTCGGCCTGCATACAAGTATGCAACGAAGCGGGCAGTGATATCTATCGAACTACGGCATATTGTCCCACAATGCGGCGCAACCGTTCCCTGCCCCCGGATTGCGAGAAGAACACCCTCCCGCGCACCCCCTCCTGCTCTGTGCCGGTGCGGACAACAGGCGCGCACACGCACTCTGCGCTACGATAGTAGTGAAGGGGTTCGCCGATCATGTTTGTCGTTGTCTGGCAGTTCGAGATTGCCGAGGAAAAGATTGCCGCTTTTGAGGCCGCCTACGGTCCCGAGGGCGCATGGGCCCGGCTCTTCAAGTCTTCGCCCAACTACCAGGGCACGGAACTGCTGCGCGATGCCTACATCCCCGGCCTCTACCTGACCATCGACCGCTGGGCCAGCGAGGCGGACTTCCGCGCCTTCCGCAAGGACCACGATGCGGAGTACGAGGCCATAGACCGCCAGTGCGACGACCTGACCGCGAAGGAAACCCGCATCGGCGCGTATACGGCGTAGATCAGCCACTCACGTTGCGAGCAAGTGCACATGCCGTGCAAACTCCGCGTCCGCCAAATGGACGATACCTTTGTCGAATGTGACAAGAACACAGTCGTTCTTGATCGCTAATCCCAACAGGTAGGCATCTGTCACAAGCCTGTGGCCGTTGACGCGGCGGGCAAAACCGACGGTTAAGTCAACCCAGCTTTTGTCGATTCCTTGGTACCAGCAGTCTGGATGTCCTTTGAAGGTTTGGAGGACGGCAATCGCCTCGTCCATTCTGCGTTGTATCCCGGGATACTTCGGGTTGGTCGTTATGCGCAGAAAACCGGCTTCTGTCAGCGGGCATAAGCTAACCCTCCGCCACTGATGGACAGTGAACCAATGCCCCACTATCTGGTGATGCTCATGGTTTGTATCCAGCAAGGCGATCAATACATTCACATCAAGCAAATAGTCTTGGGTCATACTCTTGCTCTTCAATTTCCTTGATCTGTTCCGTCGTGATGGTTCTACCGGTGGGTGGAAAAGCTCGCAGACCTGTCACTGGCGAAATATAGATTTCCGGCTCCGGCTCCGGCGCAGCCTTGGCCTTGCGGATCAGCTCATTGACGGCACAACCCAGAGTAATGCCGCGCGAAGCCGCGTAGATGGTGGCGAATTCGTGGACATCGTTGTCCATGGAGAGTGTAGTGCGCATGGCTTTATTATGCATCACTCTATTTTTCGATGCAACATATAGGACTTGATGCGCAACGCATAAAATGATGCTTCGTATCATTCTTGGTGCGTCCCTTCTTAAAATATCGGCTCTTTGCTATGTCCAAGAACGGGACACGTGGCATAAGATCGCATCAAGCTTCACAAAAACCAACAGTTGAAGCCGGAGAATATATTTTCTCCATTTCTTCGCTATTTTCCACTGTCTTTGTTTTCCCCACCCTGCTACAATCCCATCGAAACGCCTTCCGGATTTGGGCTATCTCACGCATGCCGTTGAGGCTGCCTGCACCGGAATGACGACTTAGGAGGATTTTCATGGCCATCGCCGACGATCGCGCGAAAGCTGTAGACCTTGCCCTTGCCCAGATTGAGAAACAGTTTGGCAAAGGCTCCATTGTGCGGCTTGGCTCGCGCGAAGCCCTGGTACCCATCGCGGTCATCTCCACCGGCTCCATCAGTTTCGACGCGGCCACGGGCGTGGGCGGCATTCCGCGGGGCCGCGTGACGGAGATTTACGGCCCAGAGTCGTCGGGCAAGACGACCATCACGCTGCAGGTGATTGCCGAGGCGCAGAAAGCCGGCGGGCTGGCGGCCTTTGTGGACGCCGAGCACGCGCTGGACCCCGCCTATGCCAAGAAGCTGGGCGTGGACGTGGACAACCTGCTGGTTTCGCAGCCCGACTCCGGCGAGCAGGCTCTGGAGATCACCGAAGCGCTGGTGCGCTCCGGCGCGATTGATGTGCTGGTGGTGGACTCGGTGGCCGCGCTGGTGCCGAAGGCCGAACTGGACGGCGAGATGGGCGACAGCCACGTGGGCCTGCAGGCCCGGCTGATGAGCCAGGCGCTGCGCAAGCTGACCGGCACCGTGTCGAAGTCGCGCACGGCGCTCATCTTTATTAATCAAATCCGCGAAAAGATCGGTGTGATGTTCGGCAACCCGGAGACGACCACCGGCGGCCGGGCGCTGAAGTTCTACTCGTCCATGCGCATCGACATCCGCCGCATTGCCGCCATCAAGGAAGGCGATGCGGTCACCGGCAACCGCACCAAGGTCAAGATCGTGAAGAACAAGGTGGCGGCGCCCTTCCGCGAGGCGGAGTTCGACATTCTCTACGGCGAAGGCATCAGCCGCGAAGGCGACGTGCTGGACCTGGGCGTGGCCAACAATATCGTTGAAAAGTCGGGCGCATGGTACAGCTACGCCGGCGAGCGCATCGGCCAGGGCCGCGAGAACACCCGCACCTTCCTGAAGGAGAACAAGGAAATATTTGCCAGGATGGACGGCGAGGTGCGCGCCAAGCTGGGCATCGGCGCCGCAGCCGCCAAGGCGGAGATTCCCGAAGCGCCTGCCGGCGGGGCCACCGAGGCCAAGGAAGTGGTGCGCGGGCGCAAGACCTCCGCGTAACTGTAGGCTGAAATAGAGAGCGGCTGCCCGCGGGCAGCCGCTTTTTTCTGGCCACCGCCTTCCGCGGCAGCGTGAAGGACAGGCGAGCCCGAGTGTATACTGAGCGGGCCTTGGAAATCTCGGGCACACTCAAACTCAGAAGAACAAGAGCGGTACCGGCGAGACAAAAAGCCGGAGAGCCGCAGATGGAAGGTCGAGAAAAATGAAAGCCTTTTCACGCCGAGACTTGCTGAAAACCTCGCTGCTGGCTCCGGCCGCAGCCGCCGCTCAACCCTTCAAGCCCATGGAAGCCGCCCTCCACGCGGGCTCTGAGGCCGCTGGCCCGCTGTCGCTCTACAGCGATGCGCCCGTTGCCGCTGCTGCCGCCGCCCAGCCCGGCGCGGGACGCGAGCGCCTGCTGCTGGATTTCGGCTGGCGCTTCCACTTTGGACACGCCTCCGACCCGGCAAAGGACTTCAACTTCGGCAGCGGACGCACAGGCAACTTCCAGAAGACCGGCAACTTTTTGTCCGCAGGAACCATGGCCTTCGACGACAGCGACTGGAAGCAGGTGGACCTGCCCCACGATTGGGCCGTCGAGCTGCCGTTCACGAACGACCCGGCGTTGCAGAGCAAGGGCTTCTATCCGCTCGGCCGCAACTACCCCGACACCAGCGTGGGCTGGTACCGGCGCGTCTTCGAGCTCGACGCAGCCGACAATGGCAAGCGCATCACCCTGGAGTTTGACGGCGTGTACCGCGAAGCCATGGTGGTGCTGAATGGCTTCTACATTGGCCGCCACTCGGGCGGCTACGATCCCTTCCGCTTTGATGTGACCGACTTTGTAAACCCCGGCGGACGCAACATCCTGCTGGTGCGCGTGGACGCGACCAGTTCCGACGGCTGGTTCTACGAGGGCGCGGGCATCTATCGCCATCTGTGGCTGGTGAAGACGAACCCGGTCCACGTGAAGCAGTGGGGCACGTTCATGTCTACGGAGCTGAAGGGCAGCTCGGCGGTGCTCTCGATCCGCACCGAGCTTGAGAACAACACGCCCGCGGCCAAGGACGCGCGCGTTGTCTCCACCGTGCTGGACCCGGCGGGCAAGGAAGTGGGCAAGTCCGTTACCGCTTCGGTTTCCATTGCCGCCGTGGGCGAGCAGACGCTGGAGCAGCAGATCACGGTGACCCAGCCGCAGCTATGGTCGCTGGAAGAGCGCAACATGTACACGCTGGTGACCGAAGTGCGTTCCGGCGGCGATGCGGTGGACCGCTATGAAACCCGCTTCGGCATCCGCACCGTGAAAATGGACGCAGCGAAGGGGCTGCTGCTGAACGGCAAGCCCGTGAAGGTGAAGGGCACCTGCAACCACCAGGATCATGCGGGCGTGGGCGCTGCCGTGCCGGACGCCATCCAGTATTACCGCATCAAGACGCTGAAGGAGATGGGCTCGAACGGGCTGCGCACCTCGCATAACCCGCCCACGCCCGAACTGCTGAACGCCTGCGACGAGCTGGGCATGCTGGTGTTCGACGAGACGCGCATGATGTCGTCCAACCCCGAAGGACTGGGCCAGTTCGAGAATCTGGTGCGGCGCGACCGCAATCACCCCTGCGTGTTCATGTGGTCCATGGGCAACGAGGAAGGCATCGCCAACAGCGAGCGCGGCGTGGGCATTCTGACAGCCATGAAGGCCATCGCCTATCGCCACGACGGCTCGCGTCCGGTTTCGATTGCGCCCACCGGCGCCATTGGCACAGGCGGCCTGGCAGTGGGAGACGTGGCCGGTTACAACTACGCCGATCCCCATGCGTTGGCCTTCCACAAGGCGCACCCGGAGAAGCCGGTCATCGGCACGGAGACGGTAAGCGCCGTCTGCACGCGCGGCATCTACATCACCGACCCGGAGAAGGGCTTTGTCAGCTCCTACGATCCGTACACCACCACGGGCCGCGCCTCGGCCGAGGGCTGGTGGCGCTTCTGCGATGCGCAGGAGTGGCTCGCGGGCGGCTTTGTGTGGACGGGTTTCGACTATCGCGGCGAACCCTCGCCCAACGGCTGGCCGAACATCAGCTCGCAGTACGGCATCATCGACATGTGCGGGTTCCCGAAGGACACCTACTTCTATTACCAGTCGTGGTGGAGCGGGAAGCCAGTGCTGCACCTGTTCCCGCACTGGAACTGGCCGGGCTACGAGGGCAAGCAGATCGCCGTCTGGGTCCACTCCAACATGGACAAGGTTGAGCTGTTCCTGAACGGCGAGAGCCTGGGCATGAAGGAGATGCAGAAGGATCAGCACCTGGCCTGGAATGTGACCTATGCGCCGGGAACGATCGAAGCGCGCGGTTACAAGGATGGCAAGCTCGTTCTGACCGACCGCCGCGAAACCACCGGCGGGCCGTCCGCCCTGGCCCTGAGCGTCGACCGCAAGCAGATTGCGGCCGACGGCGAGGACGTGGCCATGTTCACCGTGGAAGTGCGCGACGCCAAGGGCCGCCTGGTGCCCGTGACGGACAACAACGTGACCTTCAACGTAACCGGCGCGGGCAAGCTGATCGGCACCGGCAACGGCGACCCGACAGACCACGCGCCCGACAAGGGCTCGGCACGCAAGGCCTTTGGCGGATTGTGCATGGGCATTGTGCAGGCCACCAAGCAGGCGGGCGCAATCACCGTGGAAGTGAGCGCGCACGGACTGGCTCCGGCCTCCCTGTCCATCGACGCAAAGCCCGTCAAGCTCCGCCCACAGATTGCCGTGTGGGAGCGCAAGGCTCCGCAGGGAACAGGCGCAACCGGCCTGTGGCGTCCGGACCGTGAAGATAGCACCGAACTGTTCGTCCTCGAACAGGATGGCGGCAAGCTGACCGGTACGGCAGAGGGCCTGGGCGGAAGCTGGGCCGGCGGCAACGACACCGCGCCGCAGATCGAGGACGGCAAGATCGACGGCAACAAGGTCAGCTTCAAAATCGGCAACGCGACCTACGCTGGAACGCTGGAAGGCGACTGGCTGGAGCTGACCCGGACGCAGCCGACCGGGAGAGCCCACCGGCCCAACCCGCTGGACCTGGCCGACAAGACGCTGGCCATCGGTCCCGCGCCGGACGGCGCCGACCCCTCCGGCATGCCGCCGCGGCATACAACAACCGAGACGCCTGTGGTGCTGCATCGGGTGAAGCGCTAGAACTGCGGGCGCCCAGGTCCCAAGGCGGGACCTGGGGCGCCCGATCATTTGTGGATGGTCAAACGTGGACCACCCGCCCTTGATTGTCTGGGATGCGCGAGCAGAAAAGTAAGAGGGGGAAGGAACACGAAGGGAGCTCGGAATGGTTTTACGCCGAATTGCGTTGTCCCGTACCGTCGCTCTGACTCTTGCGATGATATTGTTCGCGTTAGCAGCTATCGAGGCGAACGTGCTCATACAGCGGCGGCTGGCATGCAAGACAGCGCAGGCGGAGTGGATCACAAACCTGACCCGAGTGCGCGGTCAGTTACTGGATGCATTTGATGCGGTTTCGAAGGGCGATAATGACCGCTATCTAAAGGACTACGAAGGAGTTATAAGTACATTAAGGCGTTTAGAAAAAATAGACGTCAGTTTACTCGGCGAACCTGGCAGAGCCGATAGGCAGCAGCGAATTACTGAACTGCTTGCTTGCACTCAGAAGATGTCTGCGCATTCTGCCAATCTACACAGCGGAAATAGTAATGTGAACGAACACTTGGTCCTCCAAAGCATAAAGAGCAAATGTGAAGGAATCGCCGACGAAGCAACAAAGTGAGTATTTTATGCCGTCGCGTACGCAATATTTCGCTCGCAGTTTGTTTGTGGGGTGCGTAGCCGCGATCGAATCGCATCTTGTCTCCCATGTCTGAAAATCCAGACATGGGGCGCCCACTTATGGATGGTTGGATTCTAAGGAATCCGCCACTCGCAGCCCATGATCGATCCGGCCAATGAAGAGAATTAACGGGCCGGATAGACAACGTGCGGAAGTCTGACGCCGATTTTTCAGGACCGCAGCCTTCCGGCATACCGCTTTACGGCCTGTTCACATTGGGTTCGCTGCTAGAATCCTCTAAGGCAACCGCCCATGACCGTCAAGGCCCTCTATCCCGGTACCTTCGACCCGCCGACCAACGGACACGTCGACCTGATCCACCGCGGCTCGAAGCTGTTTCACCACCTGACGGTGGCGATCCTGAAGAATCCCGCCAAAGACCCCCTGTTCTCGATCGAAGAGCGTGTGGAGATGCTGCAGGAAGTGACCGCCGACATGGAGAATGTGTCGGTTGCCACCTTTGACGGGCTGATGGTGGACTTCGCACGCCAGTTGGGCGCAACCGCCGTACTGCGCGGCATCCGCGCCATCAGCGACTACGAGTACGAGTTCCAGATGGCGTTGATGAACCGGCGTCTGGCTCCGGAGATTGAAACCGTCTTTCTGCAGCCAGCCGGACGCTACTCGTTCCTGAGCTCGCGCATGTTGAAAGAGGTTTACAGCCTGGGCGGCGACGTGACCGGGCTGGTGCCGCCGAACGTCTTCAAGCGGCTGCGGGCCAGAATGAACGCGGGCTGAAAAAGCGGAGTTCTCACAATTTTTTGCTGCAGCGGTTCGTTCCGCCCCTCCGGGGCGGTGCGCATCCTGCTACCTGTTCCCAGGATTCCGTCCGCTCGAGCGGACTTCATCCTGGGCTATTCTCGTTTCGTCCCTCCGGGACAATTCCGGCGACGGCTTTGCCCGTTCCGGAGGGACGGCGCGAACGCGCTCACCCAGGGCCGCGCTGCGCTTGTCCTGGGCTACTGGCCGGTGCCCTTCCGGGACACGTTTGTCCGCACTCGTCCTCTTCTTTGCACATTGCCTGGCACACCCAAAGGGCGCAGGAATGACGATTCCGAGATCACGAATCGAATCTCCCCCGCATCTTCAGGGTTCCCGCAGGCTCCAAAATCTGTAAAGATGGATAGTAATGATGACAGTTTCCGCACCCGCGAAAGTCTTTGCCGACCGCATTGGCCGGATCGAGGTCTCTGCGACCATGGCTGTGGCCGCCGAGGCCGCCAAGCTGCGTGCCCAGGGCGCCAATCTGGTGGACTTCGGCGCCGGTGAGCCGCACTTCAACACGCCGCAGCACATCAAGGATGCGGCCATTGCCGCCATTCAGGCGAACTTTACCCGCTACACCGTGGTGCCCGGCATTCCGGATGTGCGCAAGGCCATCGTCGATCGCCATGCGGCCGACTTCGGCTCGGACTACGACATCTCCGAGGCCATCTTCTGCACGGGTGAAAAGCACGCCCTGTTCAACGCCATCCAGATTCTCGTCGATCACGGCGACGATGTGATTCTGCCCGTTCCCTACTGGGTCAGCTTCAAAGACATCGTGCAGTACGCCGGCGGCAACGTGATTTACCTGGAGACGCGCGAAGAGGAGAACTTCCGCATCACGGCGGACGCCATCGAAAAGGCCTTGACGCCCAAGACCAAGGCCATCATCCTGAATTCGCCCTCGAATCCGGCGGGATCGGTAGTTTCGGCCGAGGATCTGGAGCGCATTGCCCGGCTGGCGGTGGAGCGCAATATTTACCTGCTGCTGGACGAGTGCTACGTCTACCTCAACTATGCCGGCAAGCCGGTTTCCGGCGGCTCGTTCGCATGGGCCAAGGACCACATGGTTGTTCTGGGTTCGCTTTCGAAGACCTACGCCATGACGGGCTGGCGCGGCGGCTATGCGCTGGCGCCGAAGAAGATTGTCGCCAACCTGTCGAAGCTGCAGTCGCAGCAAACCTCGAACGCCACCTCGATCGTGCAGAAGGCGGCCATTGCCGCGCTGGCCGGCTCGCAGGAGTGCGTAGCCGAGTTCCGCGCAGAGTTCATCGAACTGCGCGACTACATGCTGGCGGCGCTCAAGAAGATTCCGGGCGTGACGTGCACGAAGCCGGAAGGCGCCTTCTACGTGTACCCGAATATCTCGGCCTACCTCGGCAAGGGCGGCATCAAGACGGCCACCGAACTGGCCACCCGCATGTTGCACGAGGCCCACGTGGTCGCCGTGCCCGGCGAGGCCTTCGGCACGGCCGAGCACATCCGCCTGAGCTATCCGGTCACCAGGCAGAATATCGACGAGGGCACGCGCCGGATGGGCGAGTTCCTCACCAACCTGAAGTAGATTTTTACCTTTTGCCGCATCTTCATCGGGCCGGAATCTTCCGGCCTGCCAAGCAGCCAGCCCCGCCGGGTTCAAGGCGGGGCTGAGTTTTCCCAGAATATGGCTTAAATCACTGTGCAGACCTTGGGTCTGTCCGGTAGGATGTGTCTTCACATGTCGAACGAGATAGATTTTCGTCCAGTTATTCTTGCCGGGGGCAGCGGTACACGCTTCTGGCCGCGCTCCCGCCGTGCTCGCGCCAAGCAGGTTCTGGCGCTGGATGGCGAGCGCTCCATGATTCAGCAGACGGTCGAACGCCTGAACTCGCTGGGCGGCCTCAGCAAGACCTGGGTCATCACCAACGAGTACCTGGCCCACGAGATCGCCGAGCAACTGGAAGGCATGCCCGCCGCGCAGATCATCCAGGAGCCTGTGGCCCGGAATACCGCGCCCGCCTGCGGTCTGGCCGCTTTCCTGATCGAGCGCCAGAATCCCGACGCGGTTCTGGGCATCTTTCCTTCGGACCACGTGATCGGCGACGAGCCGCGCTTCCTCAAGAATCTACAGAAAGGCATCGCGCTGGCCGCCTTGGGGGACAACATGGTGGTGCTCGGCATTGAGCCCACCCGCGCCGAAACTGGATACGGTTACATCGAAACCGGCGACCTGACCAAGGATGACGCCACGCTGCACGTGCGCCGCTTTACGGAAAAGCCCAACCAGAACCGTGCGGAGGAATTCCTGGCCGCCGGCAACTACTACTGGAACTCGGGCATGTTCCTGTGGACCGCGCGCACGCTGGCCAACGCCGTCCGCGAGCACCTGCCGGAGACCGCGCCGCTGCTGGAAAGCATTGCCGCCGCCTACGGAACGCCGCAGTTCGAAGAGGTCTTCCACAAGCTGTACCCCAAGTGCGAGAACATCTCGGTGGACTATGCCGTGCTGGAACCGCGCTCGGCCAAGGGCGAGCACCTGTCGCACCTCTACTGCCTGCCGGCCGAGTTCAGTTGGAACGATCTGGGATCGTGGGCCTCGCTCTACGAGTACCAGATTGAAACCCGCCTGCGCGGCGATGCCGAGGGCAACGTAGCCGACACCGGCGGCCACCTGACCATCGAGGCCAGCGACAACTACATCTACAGCCCCCGGAAGTTTGTGGCGCTGATCGGCGTGGAAAACCTGGTGGTGGTGGATACCGAAGACGCGCTTCTGGTGGTGCATCGCGACCGCTCGCAGGATGTGGGCAAGATTGTCAAGGAGCTGGCACAGAACGGGCGCACCGAGTTGATCTGAATTCCCAAAGTGCGCCCGGGACCTTTACGGGAGAATCAACCCACCGCAGCCAAGCATCAGATGAGTCAGGGGGGCCCCCGAAGGAACAAGGTTGCGAGAATAAGGGGAAATCATTCATATTGGAGGATCAATGCCTATCACAAGCACATTATTCGCGGTAATGGCAGCATCCCATCCTGACGCGCTAGCGGCGCAGATCAAGGAGAAGTTCCCGGACTCTTCTCTAGCGCTAGCGAATGGTGAATGGTTTATTGTTGCTCCAAGCACAACGACAACAACCGAGTTGTCTGAAAAGCTAGGAATTACGGATGGAGCAATCAGTTCAGCAATCGTTATGAGCGTTTCCAGCTATTATGGACGAACCCAAGTTGCCACATGGGAGTGGATATCGGCCAAGATGGGGACTACGCAAAATGCCAGCTAGACAAGCCAAGGATTCTGGGAAAGAAGCGCCCCCGCGGGAACTGGCCACAAGTAACCCTCCTGTCTACAGAGGGTCTGTGGCCGGCTATGACTTTTTTCTTCAATCGATCTGCGAGATCCAAAAGTCCGTAGGACAGATTGAAAGTTCAATCAGCCATCTCTCAGATCGAGTAAAGGTTCACGAGGATAAGCTCGACGGAATCGTGAAAGATGTACATGGCGCAAAGAGAATTGCATGGATTTTTGGGATTCTCTTTAGCATCGTCGGTTCGATTGGGCTGGTTTTTCTGAACAAGATTCTTGACCTAGTCGTCGCTTATTACAACGCCAAGCTTCCCACTCACTAGATATTGCTTACCGGCACCGAGTCAGGGACGCTTGGCCTTTCATCGGAACCTTTCGATATCGCTTGCCGTTTATCCCGATGCTCTGCACAATACAACTCTGCTTATAGTCTTCCCCCTACTAGCTTTCTATTCTTACTCAGGATCGGATCGGAACTACACAATTCGAATCGACGGGTTCGTCCAACTCCTCCCGCTGTACAATCGCATCGTGGTTTCGCTGCGCGATCCCCGGCGCGCTAAAGCGCTTGGCGTGTAACCCTCGCGCGCCGTTCCGCACACTGGAGTGCACGATGCCTGTAACGATTGATTGGCCTCTACCCCCTCAGCCGCGCCGCCCCCGCCGCCGGCTTTTCATCTTCATCGCTATTCTGGCGGTCCTGCTGCTGATGAGCCGCACGGCGCTCTCCTGGTGGGTCAACCTGCTGTGGTTCCGCTCGCTCGGCTACGGCGGCGTCTTCTGGAAGTCGCTGGGGATGGAGTGGGGCGTCTTCGCGGGCTTCGCCGTGCTTACCTTCGCCGTCCTCTATGGAGCATTTGCCGCGTTGATGCGCACCCACGCCTCCAGACTGCCGGAGACTCATGCGGTTCTACTGGGCGGGCAGAACTTTGACCTTCCGGTGGCCCGCGCCCTGCGCGTGGCGGCGGCGGTTCTGGCCCTGCTGATCTCGCTAGCCAGTGGCGGCGCAATGGCTTCGCAGTGGCAGACGCTGGCGCTCTGGTGGTACGCGCCGCAGTCGGCCGGCGCTGCCGATCCCATCTTCGGCCGCCCGCTGGGCTTTTATCTATTCACGCTGCCCGCCTGGCAGGCGCTGCTGGGATGGCTGCTGACGCTGGCTGTTCTGTTGACCATCCTCTCCGCATTCTTCCTGCTGGCCTCCGGCGGCGCGCGCATGTTGCGCGAGGGCCTGGCCGGCGCAAGCGATCTGCCGTGGCGCGGCTTGTCGATCGCGGTGGGCTTCCTGCTGATGGTGCTTTCGCTGCGTGTCTATATCGGCCGCTTCGAGCTGCTCTTCCAGCATCACACCATCTTTGACGGCGTGGGCTACACCGACGCGCATATTGCCATCGGCGGACTCCTGATCGTCTGCATCGCCTTGCTGGCCGGCGCGCTGCTGGCCCTGGCCACGGCGGCCTTCAACCCGCGCGGAAGCTGGCTGGCGGTTTCCATTGCTCCCGCGGTTCTCTGCTATGCCCTTGTCGCCATCGCCAGCTGGTACACCACCACATTCCAGGTAAAGCCCAACGAACTGGTCCGCGAACTGCCCTACATCGCCAACAACATTGCCATGACGCGCAAGGCGTGGGGGCTGGACCGCTTTGAGCAGCGCGAGTTCCCTGCCGAGACCACCGTGGCCGCGGCCGACGCGGCAAACAACCAGCCCACGCTGCAGAACATCCGCCTGTGGGACTGGCACGCGCTGCAGGACACGCTGCGCCAACTGCAGGAGATTCGCACCTACTACGACTTTCCCGACATCGACATCGACCGTTACGAGATTCCCGACAGCACGCCCTGCACCGGAGTCTGCCCGAACGCCGGAACGCAGCACGAGGTGATGCTGGCCGCGCGCGAGTTGAACGTGGACAAGCTGCCCGAGAGCAGCCGCAACTGGATCAACGACAAGCTCATCTACACGCACGGCTACGGCCTGACCATGAACACCGTGAACGGCTTCACGCCCGAGGGTCTGCCGACCATGCTGCTCTCGAACATGCCCGTGCAGAGCACCGTTCCCGGCCTCGCGCTCAAGCGGCCGGAGATCTACTTCGGCGAGATGACCAACACCGACGTCTACGTGAAGACGGGGCAGAAGGAGTTCAACTACCCCGAGGGCGACGCCAACAACCTGGCCACGTATGAAGGCTCGGGCGGCATCGAGATGGGCGGCTTCCTGCCGCGGGTGCTGATTGCGCTGGACCGCGGCGACCTGACCAAGGTGCCCTTCAGCGACGACATCGGCCCCGGCAGCCGTCTGCTGATGCGCCGCAATGTGCGCGACCGCGTGGCGGCTCTGGCGCCCTTCCTCACCTTCGACCACGACCCGTACATCGTGCTGGACGGCGATGGACGGCTGAAGTGGATTCTGGACGCGTTTACTTCGTCGGACAGCTATCCCTACTCCGCGCACTACGGCCAGGTGAACTACATGCGCAACAGCGTGAAGGCCGTGGTGGATGCCTACGAGGGCACTGTCACCTTCTACGTCTTCGACAACGAGGACCCGATCCTGGCCGCATGGCGCGGCATCTTCCCCGGGCTGTTCAAGGACGGCGCAACCATGCCAGCCACGCTGCGCAAGCATGTGCGCTATCCCGAACTGCTGCTGGAGTTGCAGGCCGAGGTCTACGGTCTTTACCACATGACCAACCCCGCGGTCTTCTACAACCGCGAAGACCTGTGGACCGTGGCCACCGAAACCGGCTCCGGCGACAACGGCGAACAGACCTCGCAGGCCATGCAGCCGAACTTTGTGCTGATGAATCTGCCCGGCGAGCAGGGCCAGGAGTTTGTGGAGATACTGCCCTTTACGCCCAACAAGCGCAACAACATGATCGGCTGGATCGCGGGGCGCAGCGACGGCGCGCACTACGGCACGGCCGTGGTCTACGACTTCCCGAAGACGCGCCTGGTGGACGGCCCGCAGCAAATCGAGGCGCGCATCGACCAGAACGCGCAACTCTCGGGACAACTGACGCTGTGGAACCAGCAGGGTTCGCACGTGCGGCGCGGCAGCCTGCTGGTGATTCCGTGCGGCAAGGCGCTGCTGTACGCCGAGCCCATTTATCTGCAGGCGCAGCGCAGCCCCATGCCGGAACTGCGGCTGGTGGTGCTGGCACTGCAGGACCGGCTGGCCTACGCGCCCACCTTCGGCGAAGCGCTGGCTTCGCTGTTCGGCAGCGGATCTTCGTCGCTGAGCGCCGCCGAATCGCCACAGGCCGCGCCGGAAGCGGCAGCGGGAGCGAGCGCCAGGCCCGCCGACAACCTGAACACACTGATCGGGCAGGCCAACCACGACTTTGGCGACTACCAGCGGCTCACCTCGGAGGGCAAACTGGCCGAAGCAGGCCAGAAGCTGGACGACCTGAAGCGGGTGCTGGACAAGCTGAACACCATGCAAAAGTAAGCACAGCGCGCGGGCCGGCAACACGGCCCGCGCGCTACGAATCCCTGCCGCGCAAACTCTTTGAGCGCACTTGAAATCCCCAATACCGAAGGGCCGCGCAGGAAGACAAAATCCCGGATTCGTCCCCTCCTTTGACACTTTCGGCAAACAATCCAAACTTCCCGCTCGTCTATACTTTTAGATGAATTATTTTTCCGGCTGAGTTTCCATGCATCTCTGGGGGATGACATGGGTACTTTTGTGTCTGGCTGGAATCTTTTTTGCAACATTCTCAAGCGGAAGCCGCGGCGATCGGTTGAGGTTTTTTGAGGCAGGCGGGCTCAAGACTCGCATGTGGGGAGCCTCCGGAAAGTTCAGAGCTACGGCACAAGAGAGTCGATGAAACGCCGATGCGGGGTTGTGTTTTCGCTTCAAGAAAACGCATTCCGCGCGAATCGTTTCGGCCTGTGCCCGGCCTGATTCAGCCGGAATTCTCTCCGGCCGGTACGAAGCCCCCCTCCCCAGGACATTGCAGATCGGCAGATACTCCACCCTCGGACCTCGGGCTTGCCCACCGGTCCGGCGGAACAACACAGGACAGGCTACGGACCCATGAAGTTTCATTTGCGGTTTTCTCTTGCTCTCCTCATTGCCTTGGTGCTTTCCGGCTCAACCCTTTCCGCTGCACAGAGTGCGGCGCCGCAGAAAGCGGGGCCCACGGGAGTTGTGCGCGGCCACGTCGCCGACCCCACCGGCGCGCTCATTCCCGGCGCCAAGGTGACCGTCGCCACCGGAGCCGGCGTCACCGTCGCCCTGATTACAGCCGACTCCTCGGGCGCGTATCAGGCTTCAGGCCTTGCTGCCGGCACATACATGGTGAAGGCCTCGGCAACCGGCTTCTCTTCCGCCGCATCGCCCGTCTTTCAGCTTCTGGCCGGGCAAAGCAAGCGCGTCGATATCGCCATGGCTATCCTGGCCGAGCAGCAGTCGGTCACCGTCACCGACGAAGACACGCCCACGGTCTCGGTGGAAGCGGACAACAATGCCAGTTCCGTGGTTCTGAAGGACAAGGATCTGGACTCGCTCTCCGACGACCCCGACGAACTCTCGAACGAACTGACCGCACTGGCCGGTCCCGCCGCCGGACCCAATGGCGGCGAAATTTACGTAGGCGGCTTCTCGGGCGGCCAGCTTCCGCCCAAGAGCGCCATCCGCGAGATTCGCGTGAACCAGAATCCCTTCTCGGCCGAGTTCGACCACCTGGGCTACGGCCGCATTGAGATTCTCACCAAGCCCGGCACCGACCAGTTGCACGGCCGCTTCTTCATGCAGGGCAACGACGACGCCTTCAACACCGGCAACCCCTTCACCGCGTCCATTCAGCCCTACCACAGCATCCAGTACAACGGAAACATCTCCGGCTCGCTGGGCAAAAACGCCTCTTACTTCTTCAATGCCGAACAGCGCAACAACCAGAGCGCCAACGTTTATACGGTGACCAACGCGGTTCTGAATCCCTCCACCGGGCTCTATGCCTCCACCGCGCAGTCGGGCAGCATCTTCAGCCCCTCGACGCACACCGAGATTTCGCCCCGCCTCGACATGCAGTTGGGCGCCAAGCATACGCTGACGGCCCGCTACCAGTTTGAGCGTTTCACCCAGTCCGGCTCCATCGGCTCCATGCAGTTGCCCACGCAGGCCAATAGCAACACCTATTCCGAGAACAATCTGCAGTTGAGCGACTCGTGGGTCATCAACGATCACGTGGTGAACGAGACCCGCTTCCAGTACGAGCGCGACCAGTCCACCAACAGCCCTGTCTCGACCGCTCCCACGATCGGCGTCAGCGGCTACTTTACCGACGGCGGCAACAGCAGCCAGAAGTCGAGCGACCACTCCGACGCGCTCGAGTTGTGGAACATCACCACCATGACCGCCCGCACCCATGCCCTCAAGTTCGGCACGCGCGTGCGCTGGAATCGCGACGCCAACTGGAGCAACAGCAACTTCAACGGCGCATTCAGCTTCTCGTCGCTCAACAGCTACCTGGCGCTGCGCAACGACCTGCAACAGGGCAAGTCCTGGACGCAGATTGCCGCCGACGGCGGACTGCCCGTCAAACTCACCTACACCGTCGGCCCCAACGCCGTGGTGGCCAGCGACTTCGACGGCGCGCTCTTCTTCCAGGACGACTGGAAGGTGGACCAGTTCCTGACCGTCTCCGCCGGGCTGCGCTGGGAGACGCAGAACCACATCTCCGACCATAGCGACTTGGGCCCCCGCCTGGCTTTTGCCTACGCGCTCGACGGCCACAAGAAGGGCACGCAGTCCAAGACCGTGCTGCGCGGCGGGTACGGCTTCTTCTACGACCGCTTCAGCTTCGGCAGCATTGTGAACCTGCACCGCAACGGCGGCGAGGCCGGCAGCCAGACCCAGTACGCCATCACCAACCCCACCTGCTTCAGCACAACCAGTCTGAGCAGCATCGCAAACATCGCCAACCTGTCGGCGGCCTGCGGCGCTCCCTCCGCGCAGACCAAGACCATCGTGCAGATCGCGCCCGGCTACAAATCGCCCTATACCGGCCAGCTCTCGCTCTCGCTGGAGCGCCAGTTAACCAAGACCACGTCGCTCTCGATCACCGGCCTGCGCTCCTACGGCGTCCACCAGAACATCACCCGCGACGCCAATGCCTACCTCCCGGGAACATTCCAGTACGGCAGCACGACGCTGACCGGCACACGGCCCAACCCGGCGCTGGGCATCGTGCAGCAGTACAACACCGAGGGCATCTACAAGCAGAACCAGCTGATCGCCAACCTGAATGCCCGCATCAACCCCAGGTTCAGCTTTTCCGGCTACTACACGCTGGCCGCCGCCCACTCCATCACCGGAACCGCCTCGAACTCCTGGAATCTGAAGCAGGACTACCGCCGCTCGAACTGGCGGCCGCGCCACCAGGTCTTCCTGATGGGCAACTACGCAGCGCCGTTGAACCTGATCTTCAATCCCTTCGTCGTTGCGCAGTCCGGACGGCCCTATAACTTCGTTTCTCCCTACGACCTGACCGGCGACAATTTCTTCAACGACCGCCCGGCGATCGTTTCCAGCGCCACCTGCAGCACCGGCGCGGCAACCCGCTACGTGCAGACCAACTACGGCTGCTTCGACATGACGCCCGATCCGACCGAGAGCATTATCCCCGGCAGCATGGGCAACGGCCCAGCAGCGGTGGCGTTCAACCTGCGCATCAGCCGCTCCTTCGGCCTCGGTCCCAAACTGCCCGGCGCGGCAGGCCAGCAAAGCGGCCCCGGCGGCGGCGGCATGGGCGGAGGCCGCGGCATGATGGGCGGCATGGGCCCCGGCTTCGGAAGCGGCATGGGCGGCAGCCGCGGCCCGATGGGCGGTCCCTCGAGCACCGGCCACAAGTACGCGCTCACCTTCAGCGCCCAGGCCCTGAACCTGTTCAACAACATCGACTACGGCCAACCGGTGGGCACCGTGAACTCGTCGCACTTCGGCCAGTCCACGGGCCTTGCCGGCGGCATCTTCTCCACCAGCTCGGCAGCGCGCCGCGTCTTCTTCCAGGCGTCCTTCTCCTTCTAGCAGAACCCGCACCCCGCGCGCGCCGGAGGGCCGGAACCGCCATGGTTCCGGCCCTTTGGCTTGTTTGTGGAAGTGCACGCGCCGGTTCTCAAGGCCGCACTTGCAGCGACGCCGTTACGGGCAACCGCAAGAACCGCTTGCTCAGACCTTGTCCAGAAACTCAATTGTGCAGGAAGGGTACGGGTTTAGCCCGTACATTGAAAAGCCGAGATGGCACGGGCTTTAGCCCCCGAGACAGTCTTTCGGGTCGTTTGCATTGCCTCTGGGGCCAAACAGGCTGCGGAAAAACTCTCGCCAAACGGGCTTTGTAACAGGGCCTGACTTTAGTCGGGCCGATAAACCACCTGGAATCGGCGGGGCTTTAGCCCCTGAGGGAAGTTTCTCAGACTCTGCGATGGCAAACATGCCTTTTTCCGCAGCCTGTAAAGCCCAGCAAATTTTATAAGGTCGAACGTACGGGCTGAAGCCTGTACCCTTCAGCCTGTCAGTTTCTGGACAGATCGTCCGTGGGGCCATTGCAGAGTAGTCTCCCGCACTTGGCTCTTCGAAGCCCCCGATGTGGTTCCAAAACGTAAAAAAGCAGGCCAAAGCCTGCTCGATCTATTTGATTTTCCTTGATTTATATGGTGGGCGCTGCAGGATTCGAACCTGCGACTTCCACCGTGTGAAGGTGGCACTCTACCGCTGAGTTAAGCGCCCTCTTTCGAACAGCCGGCGCAGTGCGCGCCAGCGGGGCATCCCGTAGGTTAGAGTATCACCAGCAGGGCTTTGGGGCCAAGTCCGCCTGTGGACAGGCGGCTCTTCCAGGCCGTGCCGTTCAGACCATGCGCTGGAAGTCCAGACCAATCCGCGAAGCAAGCTCGGTCCCCTCCGACGGAGAGGCCGCATTCAATCCGGCCGAATTGCTTGGCAGGGGATGCGCGGCGGCGGGCTCTTTGCACTCCTCCCGCTCCGGCGGCGGCCACGGAGCCCCGAAAAGCGCAAATTCAGACAGCGAAATCCACAACCCTGCGCAACCTTCCGGGCTGTCCGGGGTTCCTGAAGATATGGCAACCATGGTCCTGGACAACTCGGCCTTGGGAGCTGCATCGGAAATCGAACCCCGTGCGGTGGCAGATCCGAGGCAGGCAGTCATCGATCCCGGCGAAGACGCGGCGCTGATGCTGCGCGTTGCCGCCGGCGACGAGTCCTGCTTCAACACCCTGGCCGAGAAGTATCACCGGCCTATGATTCATTTTTTGTACCGCATAGTGCACAATCAGGCCGTGGCCGAAGAACTGGCGCAGGAGGTCTTCCTCCGCGTGTATCGCGCCCGGGATAGCTATCGCGCCGAGGCCCGGTTTAGCACGTGGCTCTACCGGATCGCGACCAACCTGGCCGTGAACCATGCGCGGGACACGCGCCACGAGCGCTCCGCCCAGACCGTGTATCTGGACGAGCCGGACCAGGAAAGCGGCACTACGCCGGACGTGGCCGACGGCGAGTTGACCGTGGAGCAACGGCTGCTGCGCGACGAGCGCATGGCCGCCATTCGCAGCCACGTGATGGCGCTGCCCGAACGGCAGCGCATGGCCGTGCTGATGCACAAGTATCAGGAGATGGATTACCGGCAGATCGGAGAGGTGCTCAAGCTGAGCGAGTCGGCGACAAAGTCGCTGCTCTTCCGCGCCTATCAGACACTGCGGGAGCGGCTGAAGGATTTTGTGTGAGGGAGAAAAGCCGGGCGACACCGGCGGAGAGCGGGGTGACACCCATGAAGAAGACGATCGATTGCACTGCTATTCATGAAAAGCTCGCGGATCTGTTGCTGGATCCCGCGGCGGTTTCTGCCGAGGTTCACGCCCACCTGGACGGGTGCGCGGCCTGCGCCAAAGAACTGGCCGGGGTGCGGTCCGCGATGAGCGCTCTGGACGCATGGGAAGCGCCCGAGCCCAGCCCCTACTTCCTGACCCGGCTGGACGCGCGGTTGCGGGAAGAGCGCGAAGCGGAGCCGGCCGGCTGGCTGGCCCGGCAGTTTGCCCGCCTGCGCGCGGACTTTGCCTACGGCCCGCAGATGCATGCGCGTCCTGTGGCGGCCATGGCCTTAACCCTCGTGCTGCTGGTGGGCGGCGGCGCCTATCTGGGCGTCACCGACTGGAATAGCACGCCGCGCCAGGACACACAGGCCGCTGTAGTCGGCGATCTGCAAACGATGGACAGCAATGCCCAGGTACTGGATCGGTTGGAGTCGCTCTCCACCAACGAGAACGGCAACTGAGCGAAACGGGTTGTAGCTTAACGCGTCAAGGAGACAAGGTTGTGACCAGGAGATTGAAAACGCGCACGTTGCGTACCGTGGCTACGGCTGCGGCGCTCCTGGTTTGTCTGGCGTTTTCAGGGGCGGCGTTCGCTCAGCAGGGCGGGCATCGCTCCGCGCCGCAGGCTCCTTCGCGCTCTGCCGCGCCTTCGTATCGCCCGGCGCCGCAGGCGCAGCCTCGGCAGCAGAACTATCCTGCGCAACGGCCTGGCTTCAACTACGGCCAGCAGAGGCAGCAGCAAAGCAATCAGCCAAGGCCGCAGGCGGGCTATCCGGGCTCGTACCCGAGCGGTGTGGGCAGTTCTCAGCGCCCCTATCAAGGCCCGAATCAAGGCGCGTACCCGAGCACAAGCCAACCGTCCTATTCCGGCGGGTCGCCGGCAAGCCCCGCCTACCAGGGCCCCGGCGCTTCGTCCGCCGGCCGTCCGGCGTACAACTATCCCGGCGCGGCCCCTCCGGGCCACCTGGGCGCGTGGCTCAACCAGCACAGCAATCAGCCGGTACAGGAGCAAGAACGGATGCTGCGCAGCGATCCCAACTTCAACCGCCTGCCGGCAGGAGAGCAGCAGAGGCTGGTGCAGCAGTTGCGCCAGGTGAACGGACTGAATGAGCAGCAGCGGGAGCGGAGACTGGCCCGCGCCGAGGCGTTGGAGCATATGTCGCCCCAGGAGCGCATGAGCCTGAACCGTTCCAACCAGGCCTTCACAACGCTTCCTCCCAACCGGCAAACCCTCATGAAGCGCGCCTTTCAGGATTTGCGTTCCGTGCCGCCCGACCAGCGCCAGACGGTTCTGAACTCCGCCCGCTATCAAGGCGTCTTCAGCCCCGAGGAGCGCGGCATCCTCGGCGATTTTCTCCGCGCCGAGCCCTACGAGCCGGCGCGGTAGGCCACTCCCGCTTTCTTTCCGCGCCTGTAAACGGAAGATTGACGATCTCGCCCGTATAATGGGCGCACGGTGTAGCTGAGCGCGGCGACCTTGTCCTGCGTGAACGCACGAACACTGCAATTCGGAACCCTTCATGGCCAAGCAACTTCATTACAACGCAGCCGACCACATTGCACCGGAAACCGCGGCGGACCCCTATCTGCGCCCGGCATTTAGCCTCGGCGACCAGTTGCGCCGCCTGGTGTGGAACGCTTGCTGGCTGGTGTTTTACCGGACATCGCCGCGGCCCTGGCACGGCTGGCGTTCGCTGCTGCTGCGGCTGTTCGGCGCCACGATGGGTCCCCACTGCCATTTCTATCCCAAGTCCCGCGTCTGGGCGCCCTGGAACCTGATCTGCGCCGACCAGGTGACCGCCGCCGACGAGGCGGAAATCTACAACCCCGCGCCCGTGCGCATGGATTCGCACTCCATTCTTTCCCAGGGCGCGTATCTGTGCGTGGCCACGCACGACTTCGACGACCCCGCCTTTCCGCTGCTGGCCTACTCCATGCACGTGGGCGCCTACGCATGGGTCTGCGCACGAGCCTCGGTTGGCCCCGGCGTCAACGTGGGCGAGGGCGCAGTGCTCGGCCTCGGCTCGGTCGCCGCGCGCGATCTGGAGCCTTGGGGCGTTTACGCCGGAGTGCCCGCCGTCAAGGTAAAGGAACGCAAACGGGTCGCCGCATCCCCGGCCGCACAGGACTGACGGCCGGGGCGCGCGGAAGTCACAGGACGCTATAGCAGATTCGGAAATGCTGTAGACCAATGGGCTTTCCCTCAGGGGCTAAAGCCCATTGATTTTGTTGGTGTTATGCGGCACGGCTGAAGCCGTGCCCTTTCAAAATCGGTCTACAGTAAAAGCAAAAATGTTCTAGAGCTTGGAGTGGCTGCCGTCGCAGAGCGGCGGAGCAGCGGTGTGTTTGCAGCCGCAGAAGTAGACCGTCTTGGTCTCTGTGGCTTCGAACTTGACGGGGGTCATGCCGGAGCCTTTGTGGCTGCCGTCGCAGAAGGGCTGGCCTGCGCTCAAGCCGCACGAGCACCAGTAATAACTCTTGCCTGCTTCAACCTCAACAGGATAAGGACTCTTTTGCGCAATCTTCGGTTCTGACATCGAGGAAGTCTCCTTGTAGGAAGTGGCTCCATTATCGCCGAGCGGGACGGGCTGCAACGTCTTTTATTGCGCGGATTCCCTGCAAGAGCGGAACGGCTGAAGAAGCACGCATTGCAGTGGCCTATCGGCCAATGAAAACAAAAAAAGGAGCGGCTGAGTACAACCAGCCGCTCTAACGGAATCGTGTTGCGCGTTAAAGATTGACCCACGTCCTGAACTACGAACCCTGCACAACCTGTGTGTAGTACTGCTGGGTGATCTTGCGGCCGGTTGCGCCATAGCGGGGCGTGCGCCGGATGCCGAGTTTGTGGGCCACAAAGCCCGCGGTGGTGGCCAACACGCCGAGTCCGTACTCGACGCTGCGTTTGAAGTTGATGGACGAGGCTTCCTTGAAGTACTTCGTGGGACAGGAGACTTCGCCGATGTTGAAGCCGAACATGACGGCCTGCGCGATCATCTGGTTGTCGAAGACAAAGTCGTCGGAGTTTTCCAGCAGCGGCAGAGTCTGCAGCAGTTCGCGCGAGAAGGCGCGATAGCCGGTGTGATACTCCGATAGCTTCACGCCGAGGAAGATGTTCTGGAAGGCAGTCAGCATGCGGTTAAAGATGTACTTGTAGAGCGGCATGCCGCCCTTGAGCGCGCCCGCGCCCAGGATGCGCGAAGCTAGCACCATGTCGTAGACGCCGCTGGCCACCATGCCCGCCATCGCCGGCACCAGCAGCGGCGTGTACTGGTAGTCGGGGTGAACCATCACGACGATGTCCGCCCCTGCAGCCAGCGCCTCGCGATAGCACGTCTGCTGGTTGCGGCCGTAGCCGTAGTTGGCGTCGTGGCGGAAGGTCTTCACGCCCAGCTTGCGAGAGAGTTCGGCGGTGCGGTCGCTGCTGGAGTCGTCCACGAGGATCTTGATGTCGACCAAGTCGGTCAGTTCGCGCACGGTTTTTTCAAGGGTCTTTTCGGCGTTGTAGGCCGGCATCACAACCGCGATCCGTTTTCCGTTGATCATGACCTCATGCTCCTCAATGTTTCCATGCGCCTGCCGCATCCTGCGGGGGCGTCAGCGTGCATTCAGTGCCGGCGTGGCAAGCGGCGGGTAAGGGGAAACGCGCGCAGGCATTGTGTCGGGCTCAACCAGCCACACTTTGCGGCCAGCATAATAGCTCGTCAATTCACGATTATCGGCATCGTTCATCTCTCTTGCCCATACGACTTTGGAGCTGTCGATGTCGCAGGAGTTGTAGACCCATTCGTCCAGTGGGTTATGTGCGTCCCCGTAGCGGACCAGCACGAGCTGGCTGCCGGGCATTTGTTCGAGCCGCGCCTCGATCTGTGCGCGCTCCTCGCCAAAGTGCTCGGGGCCGTACCACATGCCCGACCACTTGGCGGCGGGCCACTCGCCCACCTGCAGCCCAAGCGGCACAGTGAACAACCGCAGGCCGGCCATGACAAAGCAGATAAGAACGGTGAGGCGCACCAGCGCCATGCCGTAGGCGCGTCCTTCAGGCTGCCAGACGCGCAGGTGGCGCATCGCATTCAGTCCGATGGCGTAGAAGACAGCCGTAAACGGCGCAAGATAATGCGGGATGAGGAAGATCTCAATGACCATCCCTGCCATGAGCGCCAGCAGGCAAACGACCAGAAAGCGGATGCGGCGATCGACGAGCGCGCGGCGAATCATGAGCAGCGGCACAAGCAACGCGATGCCCGCGAAGAAGCGCAGCGAGATCATCGCCTTCATGATGAGCGTGGGCACAAAGCTGGACCACGTGTGACTCTTCGTGAAGGCCTTCAGTTCGCTCTCGTAGTAGAACTTGCGCAGGGACGCGTGGCGATAGTGCGGCTCAGGCTGCGCCTGCTGCCACACAAAGTACGGGGCCATGGCATAGGTGGCGCGATTGACGGTGTAGGGCAGCGTGGTGGGCTTGCCGAAGGCGCGGTAGTTGTAATAGCCGAACCATCCGAGCGCACCCACGAGGATGGCCACCGGCAGCACCGCGCGGCGCAGCAGCGCGGCGGGTGCGGGGCGATTGCTGCCGCGCAGCATCCAGTGGCCCAGCGCCACGGCGCACGGCAAACAGAGCAGCAGGCCTTCATAGGGCCGCGTGAGCGCCAGCAGCGAAGCGCCCAGCGCCAGGAGCACGGCATAACGCTGGCGTCCGCCGGACTTCGTCAGGCGCGGCAGGGCGCCCAGGACCAGTGCTCCGCCCAGGCCGGTAATAAAGCCCGCGCCGGTGTAGGTATTGATCCAGTAGCTGAAAAGGCTCAGGCGCAGAACGGCGAGCATCCCGCCCAGCAGAGCCCATCCGGGCGGAAGCCATGCCTGCAGCATCCAGCAGAGCGCGGCGCAAAACAGCGTGCTCGCCAGGAGAATGCCGAACCACGGGCTGCCGAAGAGCACCTTGCCCGCGGCCATGAAAAGCCCCTGCATGGGAAAGTACATCGACATGTAAGTTGGCTGCATGTCGATATGGATACTTTCAAAGTGCGTCCACATCGCCGGCGTGGGATTGGTGAGCCGGCCGTGCGCGAAGGTGTCGGCGGCCAGCAGATTACTGAAGTCGTCAGGCGCAAAAGGCTGTGGAATGGGATAGAGCGGAAGAATGGCAAGGCGCAACAACAAGGCCATCAGGCCCACGCTCAGAACCGCCAGCCCCTGACGCCGCGCCAGCCGGCCAAAGGCCTGCTCGATGCGCCGCGCCCAGTTGCCGCCGATCCGCGGCCAGGCATAGGCCGCCGCGATGGCAATGGCCGTCAGGCCGCCCTCGATCAGTAGCAAGGGCGAATCGTGTTGGACGTCCGGCGTAAGTAACATGCGATTCGATTCCGAAGAAATTCAAACGGCGGCGGATTTGCCGCACACAACCGCAATCGCGGCTGCAAGGGTCTGTGCAATCGGGGCGTCAGTTCTGGATGTTTTGATTTGTCTGTTGAGCCGCGCCCAAAGGGGTTTTGACAATTCCCTGCTTCACGGCGGGGAAGTTGACGATCCGACCTGTTGAACTTACTGGGATGATGAGGACCGGCAATGCGCAGCGGGTTAGCTGACGCAAGCCAGAATCATCAGAAGTCCGCTCGCCAGCGGGTGCAGCAGGGCGGCCGAACCCAACACTACCAGCAGAGCCAGCAGAGCATACTCCATGCCGTCGCGGTGCAGCGGACGCCGTACATGCATTCTGAGCGGGGCGAGGCGGGCAGCAAGCTTTCCCATCCTGGCCTTGATGCGCATTCCCTGCTCTGCAAGCACATCCCGCATCGAGGCAGGTTCCGCCGCGCAGAACATGCCGTCCGAAAGTTTGTGCAAATCTCCGCATTCCGATATCCAGACCATCTGAGGAACCTCTCTTTCCGACCTCTCGGGGCCGTACGGGAAACAGAGAGCAAGGCTTGCGCCTTACAGGGAACTCTATTTCGTAACGAGTGTGAATGTTTGCGGCGCTTTTCCGTCTCGTCTTGGGGAAGTTATACGATGTCGGAGCTTAGCGCCGTGCTGATGTTCGTGAGCTATGTCTTGACGCCCGCGGCCAGACTCTTGATGCCCGCCGTAGCGCCGAATGCGATCAATGCAACCACGAGCGCATACTCAACCAGATCCTGGCCGTATTGCTCGGTGAACAGTTCTTGCAGTCTTTTCCCGATCTCTGCCCAAATCGTCTTTTTCATAGAAAAGCTGCCTTTTGCCGTCTGTGATGGGCGGATTCTCTCCGCGCCTGCCAACCTCGGCATGTCTACCTTTGCCGGGAGAGCGTTCGTTGACGCTCTCCCGCAAAAGAGCTGAGGACTGAGCGCGCTGTTCATCGCAACGCTTTTTGCTGGGACTACGTGATGTTGGTGCTCAGAGCCGTGCTGATGTTGGTGAATGCGGTGCTGATGCCGGTGGCAAGCGACTTCATGCCGGCGGTGGTGCCGAAGGCGATCAGAGCGACGACCAGAGCGTACTCGACCAGATCCTGTCCCTCTTCACGGGTGGCGAAATCCTGGAACTTCACATACAGCTTGATAAGCAGGTTGTTCATTTTGTCTCTCCAGTACTTCCTTTGAGTTTCCCAGCCTCAGCCGGGTCGCCCTCCTTGTAGCAAATGGTGGGCCAATCTTAATAAAAAATAATCGCGCATTATTTTCATACACTTACGGGAAGGATGGTTTCCGCGGAACTGCACTAGATGTATACATCCGTTTACACCGCCCCGTTGCCGGCGAGGGCTCTGTATACATGCCCCGAAAGTTTGATTACGCAAGTACGCGCCCAGGTTACGACCCGCCCCGCTCCTGCCCCACCCTGGCGGACCGTAGAATAGCCTGCATGGAAGCCCCTCGGGAAAATGCGGCTGCTGCGCCCCGGCCCGATGCCGCCGCCGTCTCCATCGCCATCGCCAGCGGGCTGGCGGCGGCTCTGGTCGCCATCTTTCTTTGCGTTTTGCCTCTGACGGGCAGCATTGCAGCCTCGCGCGACTACGTGGTCTATTGGGCGACGGGCCAGCAGCTTGCGCACTCTGCGAATCCCTACGACGCGGCGGCGATGGACCGGCTGGAACGCTCGGCAGGGCTCGACGCCGGCTACGGCACGCTCTACATGCGCAATCCGCCGTGGGCATTGCCGTTGGCGCTGCCCCTGGGATTCCTGCCTCTGCGCCTGGGCGCAACTCTATGGTCGCTGGCGCTGTTGGGTTGCCTCGCCGGGTCGGTGCTGCTGCTCAGGCCGCTTCTTGCCGGCTGCGGGAACCAGTTGCTCTGGCTCGGCCTCTCGTTTGCGCCGGCGCTGGTCTGCGTCTTCATGGGCCAGACGGCCCTGTTTGCCCTGCTGGGCCTGGCGATCTTCCTGCGCGTGCATCGCCAGCGGCTCTTCTCCGCCGGAGGGGCGCTATGGCTCTGCGCGCTCAAGCCGCATCTGTTCCTGCCCTTCGCCGCCGTGCTGCTGGTGTGGATCGTGGTCGAGCGGCGTTACAAGATTCTGGCGGGAGCGGTGCTGAGTCTGGCTGCCGGTTCCGCCGCCGCCGCGCTGCTGGCGCCTTCGCCGTGGCGCGCCTACCTGGCGATGATGCGCGCCCCGTCCGTCCAGCAGGAGTTCGTCCCCTGCCTGGCCGATGCTCTGCGGCTATGGCTGCGGCCGGATGCGGCATGGCTGCAATACCTGCCCGCCGTGCTGGCCTGCCTGTGGGCGCTCGGCTACTACTGGCCGCGCCGCACGTGCTGGGACTGGCTGAGGGACGGTGGCCTGTTGCTGCCGGTATCCCTCCTGGCAGCGCCTTATTGCTGGCTCTACGACCAGGGGTTGGCGATTCCGGCCCTGCTGGCCGCGGCCCGTGGAACCCGCTCGCGCCTGCTGGTGGCGGCTTTGGCGCTGGCCAGCTTGCCCATTGAAGCCTCGCTGGTGGCGGGAGTTCGCGTAATTTCGCCCATTTATCTGTGGACCGCGCCGGCCTGGCTGGCGTGGTATCTGCTGGCGCGGGCCTTCCCAGGTTCCGCGCCGGACGGAGCCGCAGGGGCTGCCTGACCGGGAGCCGGCGAGCAGATCGGAATCGACGGTTGCGCGCCGACTCCGGGTCAGCACAAACTTGCCGATCCCGCCATTCAAGCAAGGAGTTGCAAGCAGTTCGGCAGGCCTCGCTTTAAACGTCGTTGCCCAGGTGGAAGAAGGGCTCCACGCCGGCGCCGCCGCTCAGCAGCAGCTTTTCTTCGTGCGCCTCCAGCGGCTTGTAGCTTTGCGCCACGTCCATCGCCAGGCGGAAGTAGCGCTCGTCGCCGGGCGGGATGGCCGCTGTGATCGGATGCCCCAGCGTCCAGCGCAGGCCCAGCGCGGCCTCCTCGGGGAACGCCGCCGGCTTGTACCAGCACTTCGGCTGCGGGTGCCCGGACTTCTGGTCCGCCGCCCACACGGTCTTCGCCATGCCCTTCAAGCACAGGATGCCCATCTGCTTCTCTTGCGCCTTCTTCAAAATCTGCATGCCGAAGTTGGCCTGGCTTACCAGCAGCCAGTTCAGCGGAAACAGCACGGTGTCGAAGTTGTAGCGGTCCATGGCCGCCAGAGCCGTCTCCACCGAGTGCACGCTGAAGCCGATGTAGCGGATCTTGCCTTCCTTCTTTGCCGCCTCCATCGTCTCCATGGCGCCGCCCGGGCCCAGCACCTTGTCGAGGTCGGTCATCTTGGTCAGCGCATGGAATTGGTAGAGGTCCACGTGGTCGGTCTTCAGCAGGCGCAGGCTCTCTTCGAGCTGTTTCCGCGAGTCGTCCTTCAGCCGGCCCTCGGTCTTGCAAGCCAGGAAGCAGTTCTTTCTGTAGGGCTCCAGCGCCGCTCCCAGCCGCTCCTGCGCGTTGCCGTAGCTCGGGGCCACGTCGAAGTAGTTGATGCCCCGGTCCACGGCCTCGGCCACGATGTTCGCGGCGGCGCCCGTCTCTTCGTTCATCACCACAATGCCGCCGAAACCGATGATCGACAGCCGCTCGCCCGTCTTGCCCAGACGGCGTTTTGCGATCGGCGTCGAAGGCGTCTTGCCCGTTGCGGCTTCGGCGGCCCTGGCCGAGGCCACGGCGGCAGCGGTAATGGCAGCTTGCTTCAGGAAATCGCGGCGTTCCATCCAGGTCAGCCTCCAGAAGGGAAATGGCGGCCGGCGCACAGCCCGCCTGCCCACATTCTTGCACGGAATCCCGCCTGGCTACCTGTCAACTGTCAACTGTCCACTGTCCACTGTCTACTGTCTACTGTCTACTGTCCACTGTCTACTGTCCACTGTCCCTAGAACTGCGCCAGGTAGAACCCAAACAGCGTCAGCAGCACCACGACAATGGCCACGGCAATCCGCCGCCGCACCTCGAACTTGCGGCGCGGCGCGCCGATGCGCGGCACCAGCGGAGTGGCAAACAGCAGTCCGCAACTGAATCCGCCCAGGTGCGCCATGTTGTCAATGCGCACCACCGAGCCCGGGATCATGGTGCCCAGTCCGATCACAAGGTTGATGGCGGCGAACATGATGACCGACTTGCGCAGCCCGTTCAGGTCCGCGCGGGGAATCGGCAGCAGAGGCGACTTGAGCAGCACGATCAGCACTCCGGCCAGCCCGAAGACCGCGCCGGATGCGCCCGCGCCCACCGGCCCGAACAGGCCTTCGCTGCCCGGCGGCGGATGATAGCGCCACTGGCTCACAAAGGTGGAGAGCAGGTTCCCGGCCGCGCCCGTCAGGATGTAGGCCGCCACTACGCCGCCGGAGCCCAGCAGCGGCTCGGCCAGCAAGCCCAGGTTCCACAGGCACCACATGTTCGTGGCCAGGTGGATGATGCCCACATGGACAAACATCGCCGTGACGATGCGCCACCACTCGCCGTAGAACAGAACCGCCCCGGCGTTGTTGGCGCCAAAGCGCAGCAGGTCCTCTGCCGAAGGGCTCAGAAAGCTGACGTGCCGCGCCAGCATCGCCACAAAAACCAGGCAGTTGACGGCCACCAGAAGATGCGTGGCCGGCGCCACGGACCACGTCGAGCGGGGACGCCGGATCGGCGGCTGGGGCGGCGGAGGAACCACGCCATCCGGCGGCAGAAACTCGGGTGCTGGAGGAGGGGGATAGCTACCCATAACATAACTCTACTGCATTCCCTGCTCCCGTCCCGCGCTCAAACATCGCCCCTCGGCCCGTTTGCCGCGGCACCGTACCGCCATGCGAAGAGACCGCCTCCGCCGAATTTCTCTGCGGTATTCCCCCTGCCCTGTGGTTGTACTCTGGAATATGGTCCTCCTGCGTTCAGCAGACTACTGTTTCCGCCGTATCGGCTCTGTTGGCCGAGCGCGGCGATTTCACCCCTTCAGAGGAGAGTTCCCGTGAGTCCTGCCCCCATTGACCTAAAGCCCATCCGCCGCGCCCTGCTCAGCGTTACTGACAAGACCGGCCTCGTCGAATTCGCCCAGGCCCTGGCGGGCTTCGGTGTCGAGCTGATCTCCACCGGCGGCACCGCCCGCGCGCTGCGCGAAGCCGGCCTCGCGGTCAAGGACATTAGCGAGTTGACCGGCTTCCCCGAGATGCTCGACGGCCGCGTCAAGACGCTGCATCCCAAGGTGCACGGCGGACTGCTCTACATTCGCGGCAACGCCGAGCACGAAGCCGCTGTCCGCGAACACCAAATCCAGCCCATCGACATGGTGGTGGTCAATCTCTACGCCTTCGAGAAGACCGCCGCGCAGCCCGGCGTCGCCTTCGGCCACCTTATCGAGAACATCGACATTGGCGGACCGTCCATGGTGCGTTCGGCGGCAAAGAACTTTGAGGACGTGGCCATCGTCACCCGCGTCTCCGACTACGCGGCGCTGACCGAGGAGCTGAAGGCCAGCAACGGCTCGCTGGGCCGCTCGACGCGCTGGCGGCTGGCCCGGCAGGCCTTTGCCACCACCGCCGCCTACGACGCCGCCATCGCCAACACGCTGGACCGCATCGCCGAAGCACCCGCGCCCACGGCTGCCGCCGCGCCGGACGCCGCTGCCCTGCCCGCCACCCTGCGCATCAATCTTCCCTTGGCCCAGTCGCTGCGCTACGGCGAGAATCCGCACCAGCGCGCCGCCCTCTACTCCGACGGCTCAGGCCTGGGCATCGCCGGCGCAAAGCAGTTGCAGGGCAAGGAACTCAGCTATAACAACCTCGTCGATCTCGACGCCTGCTGGGAACTCGCGCAAGAGTTCGATGAGCCGGCGGTGATCGTCGTCAAGCACACCAACCCCTGCGGCGCGGCCACCGGCTCGACCATTCTGGAGGCCTACACCAAGGCTCTGGCCGCCGATCCCGTCTCTGCCTTCGGCGGCGTGATCGGCATCAACCGCGAAGTGGACGCAGCCGCAGCCGAGGAGATCGCCAAGCTCTTTGTGGAAGCCATCGCCGCGCCCAGCTTCACCGCCGAAGCCCGCGCCCGCTTTGCCGCCAAGAAGAATTTGCGCCTTGTGGAGGTCACCGCCGCTCCCGCGCGTCCCGTGGTCAAGAACGTCTCCGGCGGCCTGCTGCTGCAGGACGCCGACACCGCCCGCATCGCCGCTGCCGAGCTGAAGACCGCCACCAGGCGCGCGCCTACGCCCGAGGAACTGCGCAGCCTGCTCTTCGCCTGGCGCATCTGCAAGCATGTCAAGTCCAACGCCATCGTCTACGCTCGCGACGGACAGACCATCGGCGTCGGCGCTGGCCAGATGAGCCGCGTGGACGCCGCCCGCTTCGGCGCGCAAAAGGCTGTGCTGCCGCTCAAGGGCTGCGTCGCCGCCTCCGACGCCTTCTTCCCCTTCCCGGACGGTCTTGAAGAGGTCGCCAAAGCCGGGGCCACTGCCGTCATCCAGCCCGGCGGCTCGGTCCGCGACCAGGAAGTGATCGATGCCGCCGACAAACTCGGCATCGCCATGGTCTTCACCGGCTTCCGGCACTTCCGGCACTGAGGCCGGCGATCCCTCCAACAATGCAAACGCCGCTCCCCACTGAGGAGCGGCGTTTGCTTTTGCGTACCTGCCTCAAAGCTTGCTGTCGATACAGCTCTTCCCTCAGTCCGCTTGGCAAACGGTCCGGGGTCTTGTTTGGCCGCGCGGCAAAATCCTTCGGAGTTTGCCCAGAGACTCCCGCTGCCCCTGCTTGCTTTCACTCTCTCCACGTCTGGCCGCGCTCATGCGGTTGCGCCTCGCTTCGTTACAGCAAACCCAGAGTAGCTGTACCCGGTGGCAATGCTCTCACTTGGCTTTTTCCTCAAGAAAAGGCCACCTTCCAGATCCTCAGCAAGGGCACGTTGACTCTGGTTTTGCTCTAGCTGGGCGTGCCGAGGACGGGACTTGCGCCCGCAAGCTCACGCCCATGCCGGGCGCACGCAAAAAAAAACGGCCCGGCATAAGCCGGGCCGTTCGTGGTTCGGTTGTGTGGCGTCGCAGGTGCTTACTCGGCCGCCATCTCTTCGGCTTCGCCTTCCTGCCGCATCATCTCCAACTCGCGCTCGGCTGCCTCGATCTCGGCGGAAACCTCCTGCTGCACGCGGGCAGCCGCCTCTTCGAGTTCCGGCGAAAGCTGAACGTTGCGGTAGTATTCCAGACCGGTGCCGGCCGGAATCAGGCGGCCCACAATCACGTTCTCCTTCAAGCCGCGCAAATTGTCGATTGCGCCGTTGATGGAGGCCTCGGTGAGTACGCGCGTCGTCTCCTGGAAGCTGGCCGCCGAGATGAAGCTATCGGTCGACAGCGACGCCTTGGTGATGCCCAGCAGCAGCGGACGTCCGATGGCCGGACGGCCTCCGTTGGCCAGCACGCGCTCGTTCTCCTCGCGGAAGCGGAAGCGGTCCACCTGCTGTTCCAGCAGGAAGTTGGTGTCGCCCACCTCGTCGATGCGCACCCAGCGAAGCATCTGGCGAACGATGACTTCGATGTGCTTGTCCGAAATGGCCACGCCCTGCAGACGGTAGACTTCCTGAATTTCGTTCACCAGGTAGGCCTGCAGTTCCTTCTCGCCCAGCACGTTGAGAATGTCGTGCGGGTTCAGCGGTCCATCCATCAGCGGATCGCCGGCGCGCAAACGCTCGCCTTCCTGCACGTTCACGTGAATGCCGCGCGGCACCGAGTATTCGCGCTCGTCGCCGTTGTCGGCCGTCACGTAGATGCGGCGCTGGCCCTTCGACACTTCGCCGAAGCGAACAATGCCGTCGATCTCCGAGATGATGGCCGTCTCGCGCGGCTTGCGGGCTTCAAACAGTTCCACAACGCGCGGCAGACCGCCGGTGATGTCCTTGGTGCGCGTCGATTCCTTGGGAATCTTCGCCAGCACGTCGCCCGGTCCCACATCCATGCCGTCTTCGATCATCAGGTGAGCGCCGCGGGGCAGCAGATACCGCTTGTGCATCTTGGCGTTCTTCACCATGAAGGCCGGCTGACGCTTTTCGTCCGGAGAGTCGGCAACCACCCAGCGCGACAGGCCGGTCACTTCATCGACCTCCTCGTTCAGCGTGATGCCTTCCTGCAGATCCTTGAACTGCACCGTGCCGCCGATTTCGGTAATGATCGAGTAGGTGTACGGGTCCCACTCGGCCAACTGCTGGCCAAGCTTGACCTGCTCGCCTTCCTTCACGCGGAGGCGCGCGCCGTAAACCACCTGGTAGCGCTCCTTCTCGCGGTTGCGGTCGTCCACAACGGCGATCGAACCCGAGCGGTTCATGGCCACCAACATGCCGTCCTTGGCCTCAACCGTGTTTAGGTTGATGAAGCGCACCGTGCCGTTGTTCTTGGCGTCCAGGCGCGACTTGTCGGAGACGCGGCTGGCAACGCCGCCGACGTGGAAGGTACGCATGGTCAGCTGCGTGCCCGGCTCGCCGATGGACTGCGCGGCAATAACGCCGCAGGTCTCGCCCAGTTCCACCATGCGGCCGGAGCCCAGGTTGCGGCCGTAGCACAGCGCGCAAACGCCGCGCCGCGACTCGCAGGTGAGCACCGAGCGAATCTTCACCCGCTCCACGCCCGCACCCTGAATCGCAGAGGCAGTCTCTTCGTCGATCTGCTGGTTCACATCGATCACCACGTTGCCGTCGTAATCCTTGATGCGCTCCAGCGAAACGCGACCGATGATGCGGTCGCGCAACGGCTCGATGATCTCGCCCGACTCGACGATGGAGCCCACGTAGATGCCCTCGACCGTGCCGCAATCGAACTCGGTCACAATCACGTCCTGCGCCACGTCCACCAGACGGCGGGTCAGGTAGCCCGAGTCGGCCGTCTTCAGCGCCGTATCGGCCAGGCCCTTACGCGCGCCGTGCGTCGAGATGAAGTACTCCAACACGGTCAGGCCTTCGCGGAAGTTCGCGGTAATCGGCGTCTCGATGACTTCGCCCGAAGGCTTGGCCATCAGTCCGCGCATACCGGAGAGCTGGCGAATCTGCTGCTTCGAACCGCGGGCGCCGGAGTCCGCCATGATGTAGACCGGGTTGAACGCGCCTTCTTCGTCGGCGCGCTTCATGTTGCCGAACATCTCGTCGGCCACCTTGTCGGTCACGGCCGACCACATCTGGATGACCTTGTTCGAGCGCTCGCCGTTGGTGATGGCGCCGTCCATGTACTGCTTCTGGACTTCGATCACCTTGCGGTCGGCCTCATCCACAACCGTGTACTTGCTGGCCGGGATCACCATGTCGTCCAGGCCGACGGACAGGCCGGAGCGCGTGGCGTACTGGAAGCCGAGCGCCTTGATCTTGTCCAACATGCCTACCGTCACCTCGAGTCCGAGGTTCTGGTTGCAATAGTTGACGAGTTGGCCGATGCCCTTCTTCTTCAGCAGGCCGTTGACGAACGGCATGCCGGCAGGCAGCGAGTCGTTCAGGATCACGCGGCCCACGGTGGTATTGATGTACTGGCGATTGAAATCGACCGCCTCGGTATGCGTCAGATCCTGATCGTCGTACGCCGTGGTCATGTCGAGCACCTTGCCGGTGTAGCGCAGGCGGATCGGCGACAGCGTCTCCAGCTCCTTCGCTTCCAGCGCCATCAGCACTTCCTCGACGTTGGCGAAGACGCGTCCTTCGCCCTTGCCGCCCTTCTTGGCCTTGGTCAGGTAGTAGAGGCCAAGCACCATGTCCTGCGTAGGCACGGTGATCGGGTGGCCGGAGGCCGGCGACAGAATGTTGTGCGAGGCCAGCATCAGCACGCTGGCTTCGATCTGCGCTTCGGGCGACAGAGGAATGTGCACGGCCATCTGATCGCCGTCGAAGTCGGCGTTGAAGGCGGTGCAGACCAGCGGGTGAATCTTGATGGCCTTGCCTTCGACCAGCACCGGCTCAAAGGCCTGAATGCCCAGGCGGTGAAGCGTGGGGGCGCGGTTCAACATCACCGGATGGTCCTTGATGACCTCTTCGAGGATGTCCCACACCACCGGCTCCTGCATCTCCACCATCTCCTTGGCCTGCTTGATGGTGGTGCACTGGCCGGTCTGCTCCAGGCGGTGATAGATAAACGGCTTGAACAGTTCGAGCGCCATCTTCTTGGGCAGGCCGCACTGGTGCAGCTTCAGCTCGGGACCGACCACGATGACCGAACGGCCCGAGTAGTCCACGCGCTTGCCCAGAAGGTTCTGGCGGAAACGGCCCTGCTTGCCCTTCAGCGTATCGGAGAGCGACTTCAGCGGGCGGTTGTTGGCGCCGCGCAGCACGCGGCCGCGGCGGCCGTTGTCAAACAGCGCATCGACGGCTTCCTGCAACATGCGCTTTTCGTTGCGCACGATCACTTCCGGCGCGTGCAGGTCCATCAGCTTCTTCAACCGGTTGTTGCGGTTGATGACGCGGCGATAAAGGTCGTTCAGATCGGAGGTGGCAAAGCGGCCGCCATCCAGCGGCACCAGCGGGCGCAGCTCCGGAGGAATCACGGGCAGCACGTCGAGGATCATCCACTGCGGCTTGTTGTCCGACTTGCGGAAGGCCTCAACCACCTTCAGGCGCTTGGCGTACTTGATCTTCTTCTGCGCCGAGGTTTCCGTCTTCATGCGCTCGCGCAGCTCGATGCCCAGCTCGTCGATCTGCACGCGCTTGAGCAGTTCCTTGATGGCTTCCGCGCCCATCATGGCCTTGAAGCCCGAGGGGCGGAACTGCTGATCGAGTTCGCGGAACTTGTTTTCGTCCTTGATGATCTCGCGTTCCTTCACGGGAGCGTCGCCGGGATCGACAACAACATAGGACTCGAAGTAGAGAATGCTCTCCAGATCGCGCAGCGAAATATCCAGCAGGTGGCCGATGCGCGAAGGCAGGCCCTTGAAGAACCACACGTGCGAGCACGGCGACGCCAGCTCGATGTGGCCCATGCGCTCGCGGCGCACCTTGCTGACCGTAACCTCGACGCCGCACTTGTCGCAGATCACGCCGCGGTGCTTCATGCGCTTGTACTTGCCGCACAGGCACTCCCAGTCGGTGACCGGTCCAAAGATGCGCGCGCAGAACAGGCCGTCGCGTTCCGGCTTGAAGGTGCGGTAGTTGATGGTCTCCGGCTTGGTGACCTCGCCATGCGACCACGAGCGGATCTTCTCGGGCGAGGCAAGCATGATGCGGATAGCGTCGAAATCGGTAATCGGGCTGGTAAGCTCAAACGGGTTCGAACGGAACAAGGCGACCCTCCTTGGCGGGCCTTTGTGGCGCCGCCGCGGCTTTTCCCGGGATTACTCTCGGGGTCCTTCCTTCCCGGGAAGCGGTGATTGCCGCTTTCAAAAAGGACCCTGAAAAACTCAGCTTCGAGCCTCTAGCTTCTAGCCTCCAGCTATTCCCCGCTCGCATCGGAGAGCCGCGGGATCAACCTGCGGCACGATGGAGCTAGCAGCTAGAAGCTAGTAGCTAACGGCTGCTCTCAGTCGGCCACTGCCGCCACTTCCGGCGCGGGCAGCTTCTTTACAAGATCTGCCCGCTTGATCAGTTCCACATCTAGGCAGAGCGACTGCAATTCGCGAATCAACACGTTGAACGACTCGGGCACGCCCGGCTCCATCGCCGTCTCGCCCTTCACAATGGCCTCGTAGATCTTGGTGCGGCCAAAGACGTCGTCGGACTTCGCGGTCAGCAGTTCCTGCAGGATGTACGCCGCGCCGTATGCTTCCAGCGCCCACACTTCCATCTCGCCGAAACGCTGTCCGCCGAACTGCGCCTTGCCGCCCAGCGGCTGCTGGGTAATCAGCGAGTACGGTCCGATCGAACGCGCGTGAATCTTGTCGTCAACCAGATGCGACAGCTTGAGCATGTAGATGTAACCCACCGTCACCGGCTGCTCGAACTGCTCGCCCGTCATGCCGTCGTAGAGCGCCGTCTTGCCCGAAAGAGGCAACCCGGCCGCCGCCAGCAGAGCCTTGATTTCGCCCTCCTGCGCACCGTCGAAGACGTTGGTCCCGAACCAGATGCCGCGCTCCATGCCGGCTGCAACGCGCAGCAGCATCTCGTCGTCGAGTTCTTCCAACTGGCGCAGCGCCGCGGTTCCGGCAAACTCCTTCCGCATCAGCTCGCGCGTCGCCTGGACGTCGGAGTTTTCAGCTACCATGGCGGCGATCTTCTTGCCCAACCCTGCCGCGGCCCAGCCCAGATGCGTCTCCAGGATCTGTCCCACGTTCATACGGGAAGGAACGCCCAGCGGATTCAGCACAATCTCCACCGGCGTGCCATCGGGCAGATACGGCATGTCTTCCTCGGGAAGAATGCGCGCAATCACGCCCTTGTTACCGTGGCGTCCGGCCATCTTGTCGCCGACACTCAGCTTGCGCTTCATGGCGATATAGACCTTGACCATCTTGATGACGCCCGGAGGCAGTTCGTCGCCCTTCTGCAGCTTGGCCACCTTCTCGTTGGTGATCTTGCGCAGCACTTCGATCTGGCGCGAGGTCATCTCTTCGATCTCGTCGATCTGCTCGTTGACGCGGGGGTCCTTGTCGGCGTAGCGGATGCGCTTCAGATTCTTCGTCGAGATGCGCTCGATGGTGTCGCGATCGAGAATGGCCCCCTTGGTCAGCAGGCGCTTGTTGGTCCGCTCGTCGTGCAGATCGGCCAACACTTCCTTGCCGCCCAGAATGCCGTCCAGACGCTTCAACCGTTCGTCGGTCAGAATGCGGATTTCGTCGCCCAGATTCTTCTCGAGCTTGGCCACGTACTCGGCCTCGATCTGCTTGGCGCGCTCGTCCTTCTCCTGGCCCTTGCGGCTGAAGATGCGCACGTCCACAATGGTGCCCTCGATGCCCGGAGGGCACGTGAGCGAAGCGTCGCGCACATCGCCGGCCTTCTCGCCGAAGATGGCCCGCAGCAGTTTTTCCTCGGGTGTAAGCTGCGTCTCTCCCTTCGGAGTCACTTTGCCCACCAGAATGTCGCCGTGGCCGATCTGCGCGCCGATGCGGATCACGCCGCTTTCGTCCAGATCCCTGAGCGCATGCTCGGAAACGTTCGGAATATCGCGCGTGATCTCCTCGGGGCCCAGCTTGGTGTCGCGCGCTTCGATCTCGTACTCCTCGATGTGAACCGAGGTGTAGTAGTCCTCGCGCACCAGCTTTTCGCTGATCAGAATGGCGTCCTCGAAGTTGTACCCGCGCCAGGGCATGAAGGCCACCAGCACGTTGCGTCCCAGCGCCAGCTCGCCCTGCTCCGTGCAAGGTCCGTCGGCGATCACCTGGCCCTTGACGACGCGCTCGCCCTCCCGCACAATCGGCTTCTGATTGATGCAGGTGTTCTGGTTGGAGCGCTTGAACTTGATCAGCTGATAAATGTCGGAGCCGACCTCGCGCGACAACTGCGTGGGATGATGCTCGCCCTCGACGCGCACGATAATGCGCTCGGAGTCGACCGAATCCACGATGCCGTTGCGCTTGGCCAGGATGACCGCGCCGGAGTCGCGCGCCGTCACGCCTTCCATGCCCGTGCCCACCAGCGGAGCCTCGGCCACCAGCAGCGGCACCGACTGGCGCTGCATGTTGGCGCCCATCAGCGCGCGGTTGGCGTCGTCGTGCTCCAGGAACGGCACCAGCGAAGCGGCCACCGAAACCAACTGCTTCGGCGAGACGTCGATGTAGTCCACCTCGGTGCGGTTCACCAGCACAAAGTTGCCCTGACGCCGCGCATTCACCAGGTCCTCGGTGATCTGCCCCTCGTCGTTGAACTCAATGTTGGCCTGCGCGATCGTGTGCTTGTCTTCTTCCCAGGCAGACAGGTAGAAGCTGAAGGGAATCACGTCGATGGCGCGCTTGCCGGCCTTCTTCAACTCGGCATTCAGGCGCGCGGCCTCTTCCTTCTCGATGTGGTCGCCCACGCGCAGGCCGCTATCGCCCGCATTCACGATCTCCACATAGTCGAGGATGCGCGAGTCCTTCACCTTGCGGTAAGGCGACTCGATGAAGCCGTACTCGTTGATGCGCGCAAAGCACGAGAGCGAGCTGATCAGGCCGATGTTCGGGCCTTCCGGCGTCTCAATCGGGCAGATGCGGCCGTAGTGCGTCGGGTGCACGTCGCGGACCTCGAAGCCCGCGCGTTCGCGGCTCAAACCGCCCGGTCCAAGTGCCGACAGGCGGCGCTTGTGCGTGATCTCCGACAGCGGATTGGTCTGATCCATGAACTGCGACAACTGCGACGAACCAAAGAACTCGCGGATGGCCGCCATCACCGGCTTGGCGTTGATCAGGTCGTGCGGCATGGCCGTGTTCAGTTCCTGATACACGCTCATCTTTTCCTTGATGGCGCGCTCCATGCGCACCAGGCCGATGCGGAACTGATTCTCCATCAGTTCGCCCACCGCGCGCACGCGGCGGTTGCCCAGGTGATCGATGTCGTCCACCGCGCCAATGTTCTTGCGCAGCTTCAGCAGATACTTGATGGTCGAGTAGAAGTCTTCCGGCGTCAGGGTGCGATGATCCAGGTGAGTCGCATCCTGGTTGTCGTAGAGCTTGATGTTGAACTTCAAGCGGCCCACGCGCGAAAAGTCGTACTTGCGCGCGTCGAAGAACATGCCCTCGAACAGCGCCGTGGCCGTATCCAGAGTCGGCGGGTCGCCGGGACGCAGCTTGCGGTAGATTTCGATCAGCGCCTCTTCCGGCTTGTGGATCGAATCCCGCTTCAGCGTGTTGGTGATGATGTTGCCCACGTCGTCGCGATCCGGGAAGAAGACCTCGAAGGTCGTCGCGCCGGAGCTGAGAACCTTGTGCAAACGGTCCGCGGTCAACTCGACGTTGGCCTCAACCACCACTTCGCCGGTGGCCAGATCGATCACGTCGGCAGCGGTCAGCGCGCCATCCAGTTCGGCGGCTTCCACTTCAACCTGCTCGATGGCGGCTGCGCGGATGGCCTTCAGCGTATGCGGAGTAATCTTGCGGCCCGAATGCGCAATCTCTTCGCCGTTCGCCACAATGGCGTGCGCCGGCTTGGCGCCGGTCAGGTGCGTGGCTGCCTTCGCGTCCTGCGGAACCGTCCAGAGCAGCTTGCCGTCCGCCACCTGAATGCGGTCAACCGTGTAGAAGGTCTTCAGAATCTCTTCGTCCGAGCGCAGGCCCAGCGCGCGCAGGAAGATGGTGCCCAGGAACTTGCGCTTGCGGTCGATGCGCACATACAGCGTGTTCTTCTGGTCGTACTCGAACTCCACCCACGAACCGCGATAGGGAATAATCTTGCCCAGGAAGTAGGTGCGGTTGTTGGCCGTCTCAAAAAAGACGCCGGGCGAGCGGTGCAACTGCGAAACGATCACGCGCTCGGTGCCGTTCACGATAAAGGTGCCGTTGGGCGTCATCAGCGGAATGTCGCCGAAGAACACCTCCTGCTCCTTGATGTCGCGCACCGTCTTGTTGCCCGTCTCCGGGTCCTTGTCGTAGATCGTCAGGCGCACGGTGACCTTCAGCGGAGCCGAGAAGGTCATGCCCCGCTCCTCGCACTCCTGCTGGTCGTACTTCAACTGCAGGCTCACCGGGTCGCCGCACTTGTTGCAAAAGTCGGGCGTGTTCTTGTTGTAGGTTCCGCACTTCTGGCAAAGCACGTCGCCGGGAAGGAACGGGTCCGTGATGACCATGGCGCCGCAATGCACGCAGGCAGTGCGCAGGTGGTGGAGGCCCTTCAGGTGGCCGCACTTGCACTCCCAGTTGCCAATCGAGAAGTCGACAAAGTCCAGTTGCGAGATGCCGCGAAAATCGGTGATCGGAAACACCGACACAAACACCGACTGCAATCCGGAGTCGTCGCGCTCGTTGGGAAGCTTGTCCATCTGCAGGAAGCGCTCGTACGAGAGCCGCTGCACTTCAATCAGGTTGGGAATCTTGGTGGCGGTGGGAATCTTTGAAAAATCGAGCCGGCTGCGAATCGCGCGCATCTCGTTGGGCATGTCCACTCCTAAGACTCGTCTCTCTGGCGTCCCGCAGAACGCCGTGCCGGCGTCCGAGTCTCATTGGTGCCAGCCGATGACGGTAAATAGTCAGAAAACCATACTGGAGGCCGCATGACGCCGGCCGCCCCGCATCTGTTGTCCGTCCCGCGAACGAGCGTTTTCGCAAGCAGTCCGGCAAATCTCCCAGGACGTCGGGCTCCATGAGAGTCCCATGAAAAACAAGCGGCAGGCATTGCCGCACAGGCGGCCCTTGAGCTAGACTTCGCTCAAGTTGATACAAACCGGCGCAGCGGAGGAGCCCACACTAAAAAAAACGCGGGCAAATCCGCAGGGGTCGTCGATTGCGTACAGGGCAGTTCTGAGAGTAGTTCAACCGAATCTGCTGGACCGGGAGACACGAAAAGCCCGTAAGGACGCAATGCCTCACGAGCGCGGCTTATAGCCTGTGCCCCCATCCGAATTTCCTTGCCCCGTAGTCGCCGATCCCAATACTCGCTTCCGCCGCTCGCCAGCCACTCGACCCTCGCCAACAGGCTACCCGCCTGGTCTTCAGGTAAGCCATTGGCCCTAAGGCACTTAGTTCCTGCGCTGTGTCCGCTTTTCCAAGACCTGAGCCCGCCTTGAACTCGCGAACGTTTGCGTGCCACTCCACGATACCCGAGATACAAAAAACAAGGCGCGCCGTCCAGCCCCGGCTGGTCGCGGACATGCCGCAACCAGCCGGAAAGACGCGCAACGTTTATCGTAACGCGTCCCGGCTGGACATGCAAGCCCTGGTTTGACTACTTGATCTCGACGGTTGCGACGCCTTCGAACTTCTTCTTGATGGCCTCGGCCTCTTCCTTGGTCGCATTTTCCTTCAGCGGCTTCGGAGCTCCGTCCACCAGATCCTTGGCTTCCTTCAGACCGAGCGAGGTAACCTCGCGGACAGCCTTGATGGTGCTGATCTTGTTCGCGCCGGCATCCTTCAGGATGACCTGGAACTCGGTCTTCTCTTCGGCTGCCGGAGCCGCCGCGCCACCGCCCGCCGCCACCATCACCGGGGCAGCAGCCGCGGCCGAAACGCCGAGACGCTCTTCAAGCTTCTTCACAAGGGCCGCTGCTTCCAGCAGGCTCAGGGCTACAATCTGCTCTTCCAACTGCGCGATATCCGCCATTTTCTTCTCCAATTCAGAATCCGTTGATTTTGTGCTACCCGGCCGGTCCACCCTCTGGAAAGTTTCCGATGCGCCCAGACACGCGCCCTCTCCAGCAGCCTCCCGGCCAAAACCCTTGAATGCAGCTAACAGCTTCTAGCTGCTCGCCGTTAGCTTCATCCTTCAAAACCACGCTGCCTGCTATTTCACAAACAAGCTGGAGGCTGAAGGCTAGAAGCTAGCGGCTGCGGCAGCTTAAGCTGCCGCGAACTTTTCCTTCTCGACGCCCTGGCCGAGAACGACTGCCATGTCGCGGCCCGTGGCGTTGAGAACGGTTGCCAAACGCTGCGCCGGAGCATTGATAAGGAACAAGAGCTTCGAGAAGATCTCTTCCTTGCCCGGCATCGTGGCCAAAGCCTTCACGTCTTCGGTGGTCAGCAGCTTGCCGTCGACGATGCCCAGCTTGAACTGAAACTCCGCCGCGTTCTCGCCGGCCCACTTGGCGAATACCTTGGCCAGAGCCACCGGATCGCCGGCCGTAAAGGCCACCGAGTTGACGCCCTTCAGGCCCTTCAGAGCCTCTTCCACCTGCGTGCCCTTGCCGGCAATCGGGGCCAGCTTGTTCTTCAGCACGCGATACTTGCCGCCCGCCTCGCGGATGGTCTTGCGCAGCTCATAGTCCTTGGCCACGGTCAGCTTGGCAAAGGTGCCGATGATGGCCGTCGTCGAACCTTCCAGCTCCTTGGCCAGCAGCTCGACCTTCGCGTTCTTCTTCGCTTTCGAAATCGCCATTGTCTTCGCTCCGCTACGACAGGGTCAGGGATCAGGGGTCAGGGATCAGATCGATCTCACAGCCCAAAGCTCCACGATTTTCATCCCTGCGTACCGCCCTTTTCGGGCATTCTGTTTCAAAATTTCTTCTTCGCCCAGCGAGTCGCCCAACCCGGCACAACGCCAACTGAACCCTGAGCCCTGACAACCGGTGCCCAAGCTTAGTGCTTGGCGGTCGCCTCGACAGCAGCCGTATCCAGCGGAACGCCGGGGCCCATCGATGAGCTCAGCGTGACGCTCTTGACGTACTTGCCCTTGGCCGCCGAAGGCTTGCTGCGCATCACTGCGCCCATCACTGTCACGGCGTTGTCGATCAGCTTCTGCGGGTCAAAGCTCAGCTTGCCCACCGGAACGTGCACCAGGCTGGTCTTGTCGGCGCGGAACTCCACCTTGCCGGCCTTGATCTCCTTGACCGCCGCCGCCACATCCATGGTGACCGTGCCCGTCTTCGGGTTCGGCATCAGGCCCTTGGGGCCCAGCACCTTGCCCAGGCGGCCGACAACCTTCATCATGTCGGGCGTCGCGATCAAGGCATCGAAGTCGGTCCAGCCTTCTTTCTGAATCTTCTCGACCATCTCTTCGCCGCCCACAAAGTCCGCGCCGGCTTCGGTGGCTTCCTTCTGGCGATCGCCGGTGGCGATAACGGCCACCGTCTTGGTCTTGCCCAACCCGTGCGGCAGAACCACGGTTCCGCGCACCATCTGGTCGGCATGGCGGGTATCGACGCCCAACCGCATCGTCAAATCCACGGTCTCGTCGAACTTGGCGAACTTGACCTGCTTGAGCAGATCGACCGCCTCGGCCAGTGCATACGCCGGCTTGGTGACAGCCGCGCGCGCCTTAGCAATGTTTTTGCTGACTTTTGCCATTCTTCCCTCGTCTCCCACCGTCTTCGCCTGCCCCTCTTTGAGGAGAGCCCGGAGCACTTGCAGCCAGACAAAAAACCTGCTGCATGCAATGCCTCGAACGGGTCCGAAAACCGTGGTGCTTGTGACGGCCCAGGGATTCCCCCGGACACATCTATGAATCATAGTCGAAGCAGAAGGCAAATGCAACCAATCCGCGCCGAAACTCCAGGTCCCACGCCTCTGCAAGCCGCGGCGTCCGCCATCCGGGGCCATGAAATCCCCGCCGATCCCCGCAACCCCTTTGCTTTCGAGTGGTTTTGTGTCATGCTTTCTGCCATGGGAAACAAAGATAAAGGCAAGAAGGAAGTCAAGAAGGCGCCCAAGCCAAAGCCAAAGCCGGAGCCCGGGCGCAGAGTCGAAGTCTTCACTCCCGCGCCGTCGAAGTAAGCGCGGCACGGCTAACCACAGTTCCAACGCATCCCACAGAGCGGATGCGCAACGGCCTTCTCTGTCCAGAGCGGGCCGTTGCTGTAAGCGTCACAGCGCGCGGCTCCGGAATCGGGTACGCTCAGAATCGTCGACCGAATCCGGAGGAGCCCCCATGGCCAGAAAATCCGCTGCGGCCACTCATCCCGCTGCCGTCTTCCTCACCGCAGTTCTATTTTCCGCCTGCGCCTGGAGCCAGTCCGCTCCAGCGTCCCTGCCCGCCATTGCTCCTTCCGGACGCCCCTCCATCGGGCTGGCCCTTGAAGGCGGCGGCGCGCTCGGCCTGGCGCACATCGGCGTTCTCGAATGGATGGAGGACAATCACGTCCCCGTTGATCGTATTGCCGGCACCAGCATGGGCTCGCTGGTCGGCGGGCTCTACGCTTCAGGCCTCTCGCCCGCCCAATTGCGCGCGCTGGCCACCGGCGACGCCTTCCAGTCGGTCTTCGCGCTCCAGTCTCCTTACGCCGACTCCAGCTATCGCCGCCGTCAGGACCGCCGCGAGATCCCCGATGCGCTCGCTCTCGGCCTCCGCCACGGACCCACGCTGCGCAATGCCCTGCTGGGCGATCGCGGCGTCAACGAGTTTCTGGCTGCCAACATGGCGGCCTACAACTCCGCCGCGCTCGACTTCGACCGGATGCCCATCCCCTTCCGCTGCGTGGCCACCGATCTGAATACCCTCGGACCCATCGTCTTCTCCCATGGCTCGCTGGCCGACGCCGTCCGCGCCTCCATCTCCATCCCCGGCGTCTTTTCGCCCGTGGTGAACGACGAGGGGCACTCGCTGGTCGATGGCGGCATCATGGACAACCTGCCCGCCGGCATCGTGCGCAACGATCTGCGCGCCGACGTGGTCATCGCCATCCATCTCGACACGGGCGGCCCGGTCGCCGGAGTCGATACCGGCTCCATCGTCGCCGTGCTCAATCGCGCCTTCTCGGCCGGCATCGACCGCAACGTCCAGGCCAGCATGCGCTCCGCCGACATGGTCGTCGCCATCCCCGTCAATGAGTTCTCCGGCACGGACTACAACAAGGGCGGCCAGTTGATCCGCGCCGGCTACCTGGCCGCCGAGAAGAACCGCGCCGCCCTGATGAAATACGCGCTCGACCTGCGCGGCTGGAACGCCTATCTGGCCGCTCGCCAGAGCCGGCTGCGGCCCCAGCCCGGACTGCTACGCGCCGTGCGCGTCCAGGACAAGGGCGACACACCGGACATCGCAGAGATTGCGCGCGAACGCGTTACCGCCGACTTGAAGCCCATTGAGGGCCGGCCCATCCGTCCCGCCACAATCATCGATGCGCTGAAACCCATCCAGTCCGATGGCGGCTACTCGGCCACCTACCAGACCTTTGTTGCCAACGCGGCCCAGGCGCCGCTGGACAGCCCGCAGCCGCCCCGGCCCGACGACGGCATTCTGGTCCGGCTCACCAAAGACACCATCGGCCCGCCCTACCTTCTTATAGGCCCCGAGGTCGCCGCCACCACCTCCAACCCCATGCGCGAGGCACTCAATCTGCGCCTGATCGACCAGAACCTGGGCGGCTTCGGCTCCGAGCTGCGCGCCACGGCCCGCATCGGCTACGCCACCAGCCTCTCCGCCGAATACTACCGGCAGCTCACGCAGCGCGGCTACTTTCTGCAGCCCATCGCCGGCGTCAGCCGCGAGCCTGTATACATCTGGGCGGGGCAGAAGCGCGTCGCCGAGCGCTCCCGTCAGAACCTCTATGCAGGGTTGGAAGTGGGCCGCACCTTCTCCAACTCCGCGCAGCTCTCCGCCGAGTGGCGCGCCCAGGACACGCGCTGGGGACTTGTGACCGGCGTCGGCGGCGGGCCCTACATCAACGGCACGGCGCAAACCGGCCTGCTGCGCCTCAACATCGATCGAGCTCTCTCCGGTTCGCTTTCGCCCAACGGCTGGCGGCTCTCGGCCGCGGCCGGCGCGTTCTATCGCGCGGCCCAAAGCAGCAACGCACCGGTGGCGCAGCTCTCTTTCAGCCGCACCCACGCCTACAAGACCGACAACAATATCCTCGGCATCAACGGCGAGGCCCGCTCCTACTTCCGCGCGAACGTCGCACAGCCCTTCCGCTACACCATGGGCGGTCCCTTGCGGCTATCGTCCGCATCCTTCGACGAGTTTCGCGGAACCGATTATTATCTGGCGCGCACCGGCTACCTGCGCCGCATCGCCGCACTGCCCACCGGCCTGGGCCAGGGACTCTACGGAAGCCTCGGCTACGAAGCCGGCGAAATCTGGTCGCCGGAGCAGCGAGCCATCCTCCGCCAGGACGGCGTCGCTGCCCTGATCGGCAACACCCCCATCGGCCTTGTCACCTTCGGCATCTCCATCGGAGACGCCGGCCATCGCAAGGTCTTCGTGCCCCTGGGCCGCTGGTTCTAGAAAGCTGAGCGATGAAGCTGCGGCAATAACGCCCCGTGCCTCCATCCTTGCAGCAGTTTCATCGCTGCAAGGGTGGGATAGCACGAACCCCACTTGCTCAGGCAGCCGTCCGCGGCAGCCGCACCACGAACCGCGTCCGCCCCGGCTCGCTCTCCACCTCGATCTTGCCGCCGAACTTCTGCGTAACGATGCGGTGCACAATCTCCAGCCCCAGCCCTGTTCCCGAGCCCTGCGGCTTGGTGGTAAAGAACGGCTCGAAGATGTGCGGCCGGACCTCGGCGGGAATGCCCGGGCCTTGGTCGCCGACGCTGACGGCCAGCCAGCCGGGCTCGGTCCATGTGGCGATCTCGATCGTGCCGTCCACGGGAGAAGCGTCCGCCGCGTTGTCGATCAGGTTGGTCCACACCTGATCGAGCGCCGCGCCCCGCGCCGCCAACTGCGCCGGCGCGGCGTCAAAGCATTTCACCACCTTGATCTGCTTGATGTGCAGCTTATGTCCGAGAATGGTGAGCGTGTTTTGCAGGCTCTCATGCAGGTCCATCTCGCGGCCCGGCGTGCGGTCGTCGTAAGCAAACTTCTTCACCGCCGCAGCCAGCTCGGTCATCCGCGTAACGCTCTCCTCGATGGCGCAGACCAGGCCCACACTGGAAACCAGCGCCTCCAGCCAGTTCAGCGCATCGGAAAAGCTGGCAGCATTGAACGCCTCCGCTGTGCAGTGCAGCGCCTCGGGGCTCAGCCCGGCGTCCACCAGCGTCGGCGCAATGGTCTCCGCGTTTTCCACGCCGCGCACGGCCAGCCAGCCCGCCAGCCTGTCTTCGGCGTCGGCCTGCGCCACGCTGCTCATGGCCGTGCCGCGGCAGCCGGACATCGACTGCTCCAGCAGGCTGCGCATGCAGTCCAGTTGCAATTGCGTTTTGGGTTTGGTGCTTTGGCGCAGGCTCAGTTGTTGCAGCTTCAGCAGATTGGCCCGTAGTTGCGAAGCCGACCGCCGCGCCGCCGCGCCCGGATTGTGCAGCTCGTGCATCAGGCCCGCCGCCAGCGTTCCCAACGACACCAGCTTCTCCCGGTGCAGCGCCTCCACCTGGTACGCCTGCAGCCGCTGGGCCGCGTCGGCCAGAATCACGGCGCGCGCCTGCGGACACTGCGCCATCAACTTCCAGAAGGCTTCCTCGTCCAGCCGCGCCAGCACAGCGGCGCGCTCCGCCGTCACCAGAAACATCAGCTCCTTCTTGCCCACCAGCAGCGGCGTTTCGCCAAAGCCCTCGCCGGGGCCAAGGTTGGCAATCTGCGCCACCGAGCCATCCGGCTCCGGCCGTTCCACCCGGAGTTCGCCTTCGAGCACCAGCCAATAGCTGTTGGCCGCGGCGCCCGGTGTGCTCAGTTGCACGCCCGCCTCGGCCGTCACGCGCTCCAGTTGCTCCACGCCGATGAGCGCCTTCCCTACCTCGGCGGCCGTGCATCCCGCAAACGGCCGAGTCTGGCTCAAAGCCTCAACCATCTCGCTCAGCGCTACGGTTTCGATCCTCGCCCCGGGCACTTCGTGGCTCATCGCAACGCCCTTTCTCCTGCTCAGAAACTGGCCAGATACCGATGCACAAACTGCACGGCAATCGAGCCTTCGCCCACCGCCGCGGCCACGCGCTTCACCGAGCCCGCGCGCGCATCCCCTGCCACAAAGACGCCCGGCACGCTGGTCTCCAGCAGAAACGGCTCTCTGGCTTCGCGCCAGTCGGATTTCATGCGTCCGTCAGCGCGCAACTCCGCGCCTGCCAGCAAATACCCGTGCTCGTCGCGCAGCAGCCGCTCCGGCAGCCAGCCCGTCACCGGCTCCGCGCCGATAAACACAAACAGCGACGTGGCCGCCACCTGCCGCTCGCCCTCCCGGTTGCGCAACCGGATCGCCTCCAGCCGCTCCGCGCCAATCGCCTCCACGACCTCCGTGTAAGGCTCCAGCACAATATTGGATGTGCGCTCGATCTCATCGATCAAGTATTTCGACATGGTGGCCGACAAACCTTCTCCGCGCACCAGCATCGTCACCTTGCAGGCGAAGCGCGCAAAGTGCAGCGCCGCCTGTCCGGCCGAGTTCGCCCCGCCCACCACGAACACCTCTTCGTCCTGGCAAGCCTGCGCCTCCACCAGCGCCGCGCCGTAATAGATGCCGCGCCCGCTCAGCCGCTCCGCGCCCAGGGCCGCCAGTTTGCGGTATTGCACGCCCATGGCCAGCAGCACCGCGTGGCAGGCCACCTCCCGCCCGTCGGCCAGTTGCACAAACCTGTACTGCCCGTCGATCTTGAGCCCGGTGGCCCGCTGCGTCACAAACTCCGCCCCGAAGCGCGTGGCCTGGGTCAGCGCCCGCCGCCCCAGTTCGGCGCCCGTCACGCCCGAGGGGAAGCCCAGATAATTCTCAATCCGCGAAGTCGAGCCCGCCTGTCCGCCCGGCGCCACCGGCTCAATCACCAGCGTCCGCAGCCCTTCGCTGGCACCGTAGACCGCAGCCGCCAGCCCGGCCGGCCCCGCGCCCACCACCACCATGTCGTAGAACTCCTCCGCGGCCTCGGTCTTCAGCCCGACGCGCACCGCCAGCACCTCCGGCTCCGGGTCCTCCAGCCATGTGCCGTCGCCGAACAGCACCACAGGCAGATTGGCCGCTGCCAGTCCGCGCTCTTCCAGCAGCCTGCGGCCCTCCTCGCCCGCGTCCACGTCCAGCCAGCGATAGGGCACGTGATTCCGCGCCAGAAAGCTGCGCACCCTGTGGTCGCGCGGCGTCCACCGGTAGCCGATCACCCGCAGCCCCTCGAAGGGCGGACGATAGCCCTGCTTCCAGTCGTCCAGCAGATCGTCCAGCACCGGATACAGCTTGTCCTCCGGCGGGTCCCACGGCTTCGACAGATAGTAGTGGATCTGCGCGGAGTTGATGGCCCGGATGGCCGCTTCCGTATCGGCGTATGCGGTCAGCAGCACCCGCCGCGCCTCGGGATAGAGAGCCCGCGCCCGCTCCAGAAACTCCACGCCCGTGATGCCCGGCATCCGCTGGTCGCTCAGCAACAGAGCCACCGTCTCCTGCCGCTCCTTCAGTTGCTCCAGGGTATCCAGCGCGGCCTGCCCGCCTGCCGCCCGCAGCACCCGGTAGTTCGCGCCATAGTGGCGGCGCAAATCCTGCACCACCGCCTCCAGCACGCTTACATCGTCATCCACCGCCAACAGGATCGGTCGCGTCATTGCTCCTCTATCGCGCTACATAGTCACTACTTATCCACAGGATAGCTGCGCAGCAATCAATTTTTCCGCGCTTTGTGATACTTTGAGGCTGTAGTCTCTAACTGGAAGAAAGGCCACACAAAGGCCATCCCTCTACATTCTGTTGATTACTAAAGTTGCCGGGGCGATTCAAAGTGTCGCAGATCCGAACAGTTCCAGATTCTCGTTGGTTTGCCGATAGGACTGCAAGAGCAGAATTCCGGCACGCACTGCGCATCTGCCTGGCGGCGCGCAGGGTGCACAGGATTGCAACCGATTCGCAACTCCTGCCGGGACTCGAGCGGAAGAGGCAAACACCATGACGAAGATTATTCTCGCCGACTCGCAGGCGATCTTCCGCGCCGGCACAGCCAAGGTGCTGGCCATGGACGACGATCTGCGCATCATTGCGCAATGCACCGACCTTGACCGTCTCTATCACGCCGTCTCCACCTTCCCCGGCGCGGTTGTGGTCTTCGCCTCCTCGCTCCGCCCGGATTTCGCGCGGCTCAGCGCGCTCATTGATTCGGTCGGCAGCCGCGGCATCGTCATTGCTGAAAACAACGAGACCACCGCCCCTTATCTTCACCAGGGCTTCCGCGGCATCGTCTATCGCAACGTGACCGGCCCGTCCCTGGTCGAATGCATCCGGCGGGTGGCCGGCGGCGAGCTCTGGCAGCCCGCACAGATCGCCCACGCCGAGCTTGCCGGCGAAGACATTGTCGGCGCACGCGTCCGCGAGCGCCTGACCCCCAAGGAGATGCGCATCGTTGCCCTGATTGTGCAGGGATGCAAGAACCGCGAGATCGCCACCCGCCTGAAGACCACCGAGCAGGTCATCAAGAACTACCTGCGCTCCATCTACGACAAGACCGGCGTGGGCGACCGCCTGGAACTGGCTCTGTTCACCATCCACCACCGCGTCCTGGCGCAGGCCGCCGCCGACATGGGCAACACCCTCGAGGCCGAAGAACAGGCCGCCTCCTCCATCGCCGTGGCCTAGCTGCCGCGCCCAGCACAGGCGCCGGCTTGTAGTTCTCAGGGATCAGGGATCAGGGATCAGGGATCAGGGATCAGTTGTCAGGGATCAGGGATCAGTTGTCAGGGATCAGGGATCAGTTGTCAGTGGACAGTTGTCAGTCCTCAAGAAGCGTGAAAGATGCAACGGGGAAGAGCGAACAGCAGCTCCGTGCCCCACCCATTCGGCGCACTTTGCCGAATGGGTGGGAAAGCACTCCCCTCACCCCGCCACCACAAACTGACAACTGACAACTGATCACTGACAACTGGCAACTGACAACTGTCCACTGTCAACTGCCCCTACAGCTTCTCCGCCACGCTCTTCGCCTGCGTAAACAGCAGCAGGTAATCCGCGCCGCCCGCCTTCGAGTCCGTGCCGCTCATGTTGAAGCCGCCAAACGGATGCGCGCCCACCATCGCGCCCGTGCACTTGCGGTTCATGTACAGATTGCCCACGTGGAACTCGCGGCTGGCCCGCTCCATCTTTGCGCGGTCTGAGGTGTACACCGCCCCGGTCAGCCCGTACTCGGTGTTGTTCGCAATGCGGAGCCCATCGTCGAAGTCCGCCGCCTTGATCACCGCCAGCACCGGCCCAAAGATCTCCTCCTGCGCAATCGCCGCATCCGGGGCCACGTCCACAATCACCGTAGGCTGCAGATAGTAGCCGCCTTCGATGGCCGGAGCCGTGCCGCCCGCAATCAGACGCCCTTCCTTCCTGCCTGTCTCGACATACGCCAACATGGAATCCAGCGCCGCCTTGTTCACCACGGGCCCAAGGTTGTGGTTCTCCGCCGGGTCGCCCACGGTCAGCTTGGCCACCTTCTCCCGCAACTGCTCGACGAAGGCGTCGTAGACCGGCGCTTCCACGATGGCCCGCGAGCAGGCCGAGCACTTCTGCCCGCTGAACCCGTACGCCGAAGCCACCACCGCGTCCACGGCCTTGTCCAGATCGGCGTCCGCGGCCACCAGGATCGAATCCTTGCCGCCCATCTCCAGCACCGTGCGCTTGATCCAGATCTGCCCGGGCCGCGTCTTCGCAGCGCTCTCGTGGATGTGCAACCCCACGGCCTTCGAGCCGGTAAACGAGATGAAGCGCGTCCGCGGGTCCTCCACAATGGCATTGCCAAAGCTCGCGCCCGCGCCGGGGCAGAAGTTCACCACGCCCTCCGGCATCCCCACCTCTTCCAGAACTTCCATGAATTTCGCCGCGATGGTCGGCGCATCGCTCGACGGCTTCAGAACCACCGTGTTGCCTGTGACAATGGCCGCGGCCGTCATGCCCGCCATAATGGCGAACGGGAAGTTCCACGGCGGAATCACCGCGCCCACGCCCAGCGGAATGTAATGCAGTTCGCAGCGCTCGCCCGGATACTGGATGGGCGTCTTCGACTGCGCCAGCCGGAGCGCCTCGCGCGCGTAGAACTCGAGGAAGTCGATGGTCTCGCCCACGTCCGCGTCGGCCTCGGCCCAGTTCTTGCCCACCTCGTAGGTGAGCCACGCCATGAACTCGAACTTGCGCGCGCGAATCTTTTCCGCCGCGCGCAGCAGCAGTGAGGCGCGCACATCTGCACCCACGTATTTCCACGTCGCAAAGGCCTTGAGCGCCGCCGTCATGGCCAGCTCGGCATGTTCGCCCGTGGCCTTCTGGTGAACGCCCACCACCTGCGCCGGCCGCGCCGGATTCACGCTGGCGATCTTCTCCGCCGTGCGCAGACGCTTGCCGCCGATCGCCAGGTCGTACTCGCGGCCCAGTTGTCCGGCCACCATCTGCAGAGCGGCCCGCATGGCCCGCTCGTTTTCCGGCGTTTTGAAGTCGGTAAACGGTTCGTTCGCAAACACGCCCTTCGGCGCGCACAACTGGATGGATGTGGAGATCGTCTCGTTAGCCATAGCGTATCCAGTTTAGTCCTCCCAGGCTCGTGTGGCACATGCGGCCCACGCCACGGCTGCGGGTTCACCCCGTTCCAAAGAACGAATCGCAAAAGGCGGTGAGCTTGCGGAGGCTCCCTGCGCAGGTTTCAGCACACGGCGGACCGTGCCCTAGGCTCGGACTGGTATTGCGCGGTCACCATCCGGCACATGTAAGATGTTGCGCATGTCGAATCCATCAAGAAAAACATCGCAATCGAATTCTCCGGAATCCGCCTCGGCCTTCCATGTCGATCGCCGCGATTTCATGAAGACTGCTTCTCTGGTTGCCGGTTCTCTCGCGTTGGGGGTGCCGGCGCTGCTGCGCGGTCAGAATCTGAACAGCAAGCTGAACATCGCCTCCGTTGGCGCATTCGGCGGCAAGGGCCGAAGCGACACAGATGCCTGTGCCGGCGAAAATATTGTCGCGCTCTGCGACGTGGACTCGGGTTCGGAAGGCTACACAAAGCAGAGGGAAAAGTATCCGGATGCGAAGTTCTACAAGGACTTCCGACAGATGCTCGATCAAATGGGCAATCGGATCGATGCGGTGACGGTTTCGACGCCGGATCACTTGCATGCGATTGTGGCCTCGGCGGCAATGCGGATGAACAAGGCCGTTTATTGCCAGAAGCCATTGACGCAGACGGTTTATGAGGCTCGTTATCTGCGCAAGATGGCGAAAGAGAGAAAGATCGTCACGCAGATGGGCAATCAGGGCAGCGCCGCGGTCGGCTTGCGCCGCGCGGTCGAGACGATCCAAGACGGACTCATCGGGCAAGTCCACCAGGTTCACGTCTGGACGAACCGCCCGGTCTGGCCGCAGGGCATGGATCGTCCGCAGGGAGAAGACCCAGTTCCCAACACGTTGGATTGGGACAAGTGGATTGGACCTGCGCCGATGCGGCCCTTTAGGACCCGGCACGATTCAAGCGACCGCGATCCGATTTACCATCCATTTTCCTGGCGCGGCTGGCAGGACTTCGGCACCGGCGCGCTCGGCGACATGGCCTGCCACACGGTCAATTTGCCGTTCCGCGCCTTGAACCTCGGCTACCCGACGGAAATTGAAGCCACCCCTCTCAGCCGGATGAACACGGAGTCTTTCCCCATCGGCTCCAAAATCCGCTATGAATTTCCCCACCGCAAAGCTCACCTCCCCATCGATCATCCGCACCTCTTCCACCACCACAGGACCATCCAGCAGGACGCAGTGACGATCTGGTGGTATGACGGCGGCCAGCCCGACGCGGAAGCCCCTCACGGTCATGACTTCAGCAACAAGCCGCCCGTTGAGCTCACCGACGACATCGTCGCACTGCGCGGCGATGTCCCCGACAGCGGCTGTCTGCTGATTGGCTCCGAAGGCACGGTCTTTTCACCGGACGATTATGGATCGAGTTTCTTCGTGAAGTTGAAGGGCGACCCGAAGTACATCCACTACACCAAGCATCCCGCGCTGGCGCAATTTGCCGAACGCATCCCGCGCAACCCTCACGGCAAAGACAACAATGCCAGCCATACGCTGGAATGGCTCACCGCCGTCCGGGAAAACAAGCCGGAACTCTGCTATTCGAGTTTCGAGATCGCCTCGCGCCTCACCGAGATCATGCTGCTGGGCTGCGTGGCCTTGCGTGTGGGCAAGAAGATTGAATGGGACGGGCCGAAGATGGTTGCAAAGAATTGTCCTGAAGCCGCTCCCTTCATCAAGCGCGAGAACCGCTCCGGCTGGGCTCTTTCCTGACGCAAGCAAGCAAAGCACACAGGCCGGGAAGTCATCTTGAACTCAAGTTTCCATCGGGCAAGAACGACATCCCGGCCACATCGGTTGCGTCTCCTGCAAAACTCAACCGGACTGAACCGGACTGATTCAACGAGTGTTGGCACGAGCAACAACAGGTTACAAGGCCTCACAGGCTGCGGAAAACCCCTTGCCAACGAGGTTTTGTAACAGGGCACGGCTAAACAGGCTGCGGAAAAACTCTCGCCAAACGGGCTTTGTAACAGGGCACGGCTTTAGCCGGGCCGCAAACGATGCAAAAGAAAGGGTCGGGCTTCAGCCCCTGCGGGACTCTCTTCGGTGACAAGGCTAGCTTCAGTCGTTTTTCCGCTGCCTGTTCAGTCGTGCCAACACGTGCAACAACAGGTTTCAGGGCCTCACAGGCTGCGGAAAAACTCTCGCCAAACGGGCTTTGTAACAGGGCCCGACTTCAGTCGGGCCGATAAACCACCTGGAATCAGCGGGGCTTTAGCCCCCGAGGGAATGATCCCTCCGACGCTGCGAGAGATCCAGAAGCAGGTCGTGTGTGCGCAGCGAAATGCCAGAAATAGGCTCCGCTTCACGCAGGAGGACGATCCCGCTTTTCAGCGAAGAGATCGAACTGAGCGATCTCAGGCGCATCCACCACGAGGCGTACAGTCTCAGCCGTGACCGGATCGATGCGCTTGGCGCAGATTGAGCCGTAAACACTGCCTTGATAGACGGGCTTCCAGGAACCATCGGTCTGCATGGCCTGTAACTCGAACGGCCTTGCCTGACCGCGCAGGTGGCCGGGATTCAGGATGGTGAACTCGAAGCGGTCGAATGTTTTCACTCCGCCAAGAGCGACATGGGCAACCAGCCTGTTGTCTGCAGCGGAGCGCGTAATGCTCCGTTCCTTGCCGAGCGTAAGCGAGCCAGCGGATGGAAGCGTACGGGCGATGGGCTCGATAGGGCCGTCGAATTCTAGCTGGACGATGGTATCGAGCGCGGCGGGATGACCGCTGAGAACCAAACCGCCGTCGTACGAGGCAACTTCAACCGTTCCGGTGATTGCCTTTGCGGCGATGAGCTTGCGCGGAATGGATGGCAGGCGCACCGCCTCGCCGTTCCAGTCGAGTAAGTGGACAAAGACGCGGTTTTCGCGGAATACACTGTTTGGCCACGGGCCTGCCTTGGCGCCTTCGAGCGTGTGGCCAAACTGTGCAAGCCAGGGCGCGGTAGATTTGCCGGGGCTGGGCTGTGCGTCGAGCATCGGCGGCAGATCGAAGAGGTAGTTGTAGTCTGCCAGCGCGACGGAAACCAGCGTGCGAATGCGCTCCGCGGGCGTGCTGAAGTCGACGATGTCCGCACGGCGAGCAGGCGGGTTGACCTTGAGCGATTGCACGCGGCCATCGCGATAGCTGCACTCGATGGTGGTGTTGCGGTTGGTGTGCAGTTTGAATTCGACATCCCAATCTTCAGGCCATGCGGGGAGCAGATATATCTTTTCGCCATCGCTCTGGAGCAACATGCTCTGCAGAACGTTCACGGAGTTGGCGCCGTGGTCGTTGTCGGGCGTGCCGTCCATCTTGCACTCCCAGAAGGCGGGGAAGCGGGGACGGGCCCGGTTAGGCCATGGCGCTTGTGGATCGAGATTGTCGTGCCAGTTGATGAACCGATCGTTGAAGTTGATGCTGGCTAACCGTGCGGCCTCGCGTGCCAGTCCCAGATGCGCGGCTTGTACAGGTGCTGCCTGCCATCCGCCGGTTTCGACAGCCTGCTCGTCAACGCTGCCATCAAGGCTGATGGCGCGCACGTGATAAGACTGGCGCGCCATGGCGAGTCGGTGCGGCTGGCCGAGCCATGCCTGTCGGAATGGGTAGACCGAGTAGAGCTCCGGCGATTCGCATAGCTCGCGGCCCGGCGCATACTGCTCGCCGGGGGCTAGCAGTTGCATGCCACGGACGGTGCGCGTGGGCACGCCGGGAATGGCGGCCAGGAACTTTGTCCAGTGAGCGCGCTGCTCGCTGGAAATTTCAAAAGAGAGAAGTTTGGTGAGGACAAAGCGAAGCGCGGTGACCTCGGTATTGGGATTAGTAACGTCGTGGTAGGTTTCGACGGTGCCTGCGGGAGCGAGAATCATCTTCCCGGCGGAATCGCGCTGTGGATAGTGAAGTTCATAGAAGCGAAGAAACTCATCGGCGCAGGGCAGGAGGATTTCATTGAGAAAGTTCCGGTCGCGAGTGTGCTCGTAATAGACGCACATCATCGCGGGAGTTTCAAGCGTGGCAAGGAAGTGGTAGAGCAGGTGGCGCGGCACGTTGTCTGGATTGAAGATGCCGACGTTGTTCCACCAACTGGCCTCCATGATGTACGCTCCCCTGTGCTGGAAGAGATGAAGGCAACGGTCGCGGCATACGTCAAGCCCCTCGCGGACAAAGCGCATGCCGGTCAGCATCGTGTCATAGTCGCCGCGCGTGGGCATGGACCAGTAGGGATGGCGTGTGTTCTGCCACATAAAGGAGAGATAGCTCCAGTCGCGGGCATCGGGGGAGACCGGCTTGCTCATGGAGCCTTTGAAGCCCTTGGTGCCGGCGGGCATGTCCATGGTGAAGATGGAGCCGTTGTAGGGCGGAGGGACAGCGCCGCGGCCGGCAACTGCCTGGCAGAAGCGCTCAAGCGCAGAGCGTTGGCTGATCTGGAATGCGTTGACAGCGGCGGGAATCTGCTTGTGGCCCGCATAGGCCAGCGAGCCCTGTGCGTACTGGGTGAATCGGCATTGGTCCAACTGAACAGGGGAAAGGCCGCAACTGGAGACGCGAATCCAACTGCGCTGCCAGAATGCCTGCCACCACTTGCGATGCGCCTGCCAATCGGAGCGCAGGGGCTCTTCCAGCGCAGCAAACCATTGTTCGAGCGAGTCAGCCTGGCTGGAGAGCACACGAACGCTAAGGTCGATGGATGTGGTTGCTGTGCACTGGAGGGATGACTGGCCATCGCGCTTGAAGCCTATACCGCTCACGCGGCAGCCGGAGGTTCGATGGAGGATGGGATCGTGGACCCGCGCGGCAAATTCGGGGGTGTTCTGCACCCTGACGCGCTTGATCCACTCTGAGGTTTCGTTGCGATAGGCCCAGGCGAGGCGAGGTGCGCTGTCCAGCCGCTCGCTGCAGGGGCGCAGGGATTCAAAGCTGGCGGTGATGCTGACAGGTGCGGTGCTGGCGCCGGTGACGCGGAGGACGGGATTATTGGCATCGATCCATATCTTGAGATCGATGCCGCCGGTGTGGATATTGATGGCGCCCTCTTCCAGCGCCAGCGTTTGCCGGAAGTTGCTCAAGTCGGGAGCAGGCGCAAAGCGCAAGCGGACACGGCCGAGTTTGGGCAGCAGGTGGTTGGCGTCATAAGCATCCACCTTGCTGATGTAGAAGACGACGTCGCCGTTGTTATCAACCCAAACATTTGCGCCCACATCGCCGTTGCCCAGCGGCATGGAGCCGAAGGAATCGCCGCTCGGCGTGCTCCATACGACATTGAGTTCGTGAAGATGCGCGGAGATATCGCTGGCGTGTGTGGGTTCCTCGCCGTCTGCGGATGCTTGCGCAAGCAGTGAGGGTGCGATGGACAAAGCCACCGGCAGAGAGGCTGATGTCTTGATGAACTGGCGGCGCGAGGTGGACATGACGCTCTGACTCCCGGGATGGAACGGTGTGGCGCCGTGCAAAGGCGTCCCGTGTTGTGTGCATGGACATGCGCATGAAGATGATGTCCAATGCTGTCCGCTGCCAGTGTAAAGCAGCGGACAGTATTGGACCGCCCTTCAAAGCCGCTATTTCCCTGTGCTTGCTTTGGGCGTTGGATCGCCGATGGAGAGCGGGATTCTGACGTTGTAGCTGTGCAGATTATCTTCGCGGATGGCGGCGATGAGCGCGATCGGGTCGCCTGCACTATCGAAGGTGAGTTGCGGGCGTTCCAGGCCCTTAACGCGCAAGGTTCCGCGGTCTTGCCATTGCAATTGAAGGTCGGAGACGAACGCGTGCTCTGCCTTCTCCCAGTGCGCGAGATCCTTTGACTGGTAGAGAACGAGCGAGGAGTGGCCAAGGCCGGTGATGACGCCATTATTGTCTTTGAGGATGACGAAGTAGCTGTCGCGCTTGCGGTCGTACCAGAAGAAGGGGTCCTCAAAGGGGAAGTTGTTGCCGGGAATGGTGAACAGCGGGGTCAAGTCTTTATGGAACGGTCCGGTGGGAGAGTCAGAAACGGCCATGAGATGGACGACCGGGCCGCCGATGGGCAGCGGCTTCTGGCGGCCTACGGCCTTGTAGAGCAGATAGAAGCGACCGTCGCGGCCCTGGGTGAGGCTGGGATTGGTGGCACAGAGCGAATCGGGAGCGGCGGTGTCGGCGCTGACGTCGATGACGGGTTTGTCAAAACGCTTCCATGGGCCGTTCGGGTTATCGGCTACGGCCACACCTACGCGCTGACGATTGCGCATTTCCCAGTTGAGGGTGGGCATGACGACGCCGTCACCGGTGACGCCCATGTAATAGAGGTAATACTTCTTCCCGAAGCGGTGGATCGTTGGGTTGTGGGTGACGAGGCCATCCCAGAACTGCTTACCGCGTGCGGGCAGGGCAACGTCGTGAAAGGCAAAAGGGCCGTTGGGCGTGTCGCCGATGGCATGTGCGACTTCAGACCGCGTGACCCAGGCCTCAAATCCATCCGACACCTTCCAGCGCGAATAGTAGAGGTGATACTTGCCGTCGTCGCCACGGACCATGGTGCCACACCAGACGTAGTATCCGGGGTCCCGAAAGGCAGCGCTGGACGGAATCGGCTGCATCATACGCGGAAAGTCCAATGGCGGGACCGGGGCTTTTGCGGTTTGCGCGGTAACGATGCCGGTGAGCATAAGTGCCGGCATCAGAACGAAGGCAAGGAAGCCGTACATCTTTAACAAGGACTTCATGGTGTGAACCTCTCCTGATTCGAGGGCGCATGAACCGCGCGGCTTGAGGCTACTTGGTATAGAACCGGACCCAGTCAACATACATGGCGCCGGGCAGTGCCGAGTCATCCACATTATGTGCGGGACCCATGGCCTGTGCGATGGAGGTGAGCCAGATGTTCACTTCACCCTGGGGCAGGCCGGCCCAGTCCACGGTCTGCACCAGCTTTCCGTCAAAGAAATAGCGAATTACGTCCGGGGCGTATTCGCAGCCGAAGACGTGGTAATCCTTGCTGAGGTCTGGCGTGGCAACGGGCTTGAGTCCGCGCTCGATATGCGGGGCAACCCAGCGGTGAGTGTTGACGCTGTAGGTGGTCAGGTCATGGGAAGTGTTTTCTATCACGTCCATCTCGAGGGTTGCCTTGTCGCCGGCGGTGTCCGTTCCGTTGTAACGCTGCATCCAGAAGGAGGAGTGCCAGCCGCTTCCGGCGACAATTTTGAGGCGCGCCTCATAGTAGCCATATTGGAAGGTCTTGCGGCTGATGATGCCGCCGCCGGTGTAGTCTTTTCCGCCGGCCTGCTGCTTGCGCAGAGCGATGACCAGGTTGCCGTTGCGAACGGAGACGTTCTGTGGCGTCTGGGTGCTTAGGAGCTTGGAGTCGGTTCGGTAAGTCCACTGAGACGGGTCGAGGGAGGTTCCATTGAACTCGTCGGACCAACTGAGCTTGTACCCGCGAGGGGCCTGGGCTGTGAGCAGAGACGCGGCAAGAGCGAATGCCAGGAGTAGCAGCGCGGCAGACTTAGTTTGAAAACGAATCATGCAAGTTCTCCTTGAGGATCGATGGGCGCCAGCAGAGAGGAGCGAAGACTAAGCAGCATTGAGTTCCCCTGGCTGGGGCCAGAACCAGCGGCCCGGACTGAACATTGAAGGGTGTCATCGCGGTGGGCAGCGCAAGGGAAATCGTATCGGCGTGAATCGTCTCTGTCAAGCGCTTAATCAAGGCAGAAAAGTGTCTGCGTCCTTGTCTTCAAACCGTGGCTAGAGCGTTTTCGATTCATATGTGCACATTGGAAGTGCATCGAAGGTGGCTTTTTCTTGACGAAAAAGCCACTTGCCGATGTGCTTTCTGTAAAGATTAGAATCGAAAATGCTGTAGCTCCTGGATGCACCAGGGTGCCGAGTTCAACCGGCGGGAGTGGCCCGGAAGCAACGGAAGGCCGGACTGCGTCATGGATATACTGCGGTACGATCGGCAGTCAGGCACGGCCGTGTTGCCCTCTAGCAGGCGAAACCGTCGCACCGCTTGGCGGAACGCCCCCCGTGACCAGATTGTTGAGCGTAGCCACCACCGCCTGGTGTGGCGAACCGGCGCCGATCACCCGCACGGTATTGATCCGGCCCTTAAGTAATACAACGCGTCACCCCATCCACTTCCGCGAAGAACGCGGAAATGGATGGGGCGCCGTGTTGTATTACTTAAGGGCCGGATCAATAATGTCCGCCGCGCTGCTGGCCGAGGGGTGGGGCGTTGGACAACTCGCAACCAGCCATTCACGCCGTTTTCCGGCACAAAGCTCTATGCTGCCTGCAGCACCACGAGCCACCGCCACAAATGGTCAACAGCCAACTATCCGCTGCCTTAGCTGCACCCGCTCGTTGAGCCGCAGCTCATGCAGCGGTAGCAGCTTCCATTGCGGACCATGATGGCTCCGCAGGTGGAGCAGCTCGGCGCATCGCCCATCTCGTACATGTCGCGCATGGCCTCGGAGGCGTGGTAGATGCCGCGATCCTGCAGGCTGGGCGTCTCCGCCGCGGCTTCCGTCGTCTTCCACGACGCAGCCTCGGGAGCGATGCCGCCGCCGGCCGGATGAGCGCTCACCTGGTTCAACCGTTTGGCAACCTCCGCGGCCAGCCGCGCCAGGTGCTGCTGCGAAGCCGGCGCATCTTCCTCCGGTTCGCCCTCGTGCAGCATGGTGGGCGAGGAGGGCAGTTGCGGCGCCTGCGGAGCCAGCCCCGCAAACAGCGTCAACTGCTCGCCGGAAAGGAAACGCAGGTTCAGCCAGCGGAACATGTAGTCCATCAGGCTCTTCGCGTAGCCAATCTGCTCGTTGCCCGTCCAGCCCGAGGGCTCAAAGCGCGTATGCGCAAACTTCTCGCACAGCACCTTCAGCGGCACACCGTGCTGCAGAGCCAGCGAAACCGAAGTTGCAAAGGCGTCCATCAGGCCGGAGACCGTCGAGCCTTCCTTGGCCATGCGGATGAAGATCTCGCCCGGCTGTCCGTTCGGGTAGAGCCCCACCGTGATGTAGCCCTCGTGTCCGGCAATCGAGAACTTGTGGGTCAACGACGCGCGCTCTTCCTGCAACCGGTGACGGATGGCCCGCGGTGGCGCGTTCAGGTCCTGCGTCTCCGGCGAAGCTTCCACCGCAACCGCCTCCAGCACCGGCGTCGCCGCTGCCCGCGCAATCTCGTCCAACGCCTTCTGGAAGGCCGCAGCCGCGGCGGTCACCTGCCCGGCCTTGACCTCAACCCTGTCTGTGCTCCTGGCTTCCAGCGCCTTCAGGTCGGCTTCGGCCGCCGGCTGCCGGGCGGCCATGCTGGCCAGTACGCGGCCTGCCGCCGCATCCAGGACCGAGGGCTCCTTCTTGGCGTCCATGCTGGTGTTCAGCGGTTGCGTGCCCTTCGACCCGTCGCGATAGATCGCCACGGCCTTGATGCCCCGCCGCCAACTTTCCGCATAGGCCTCGGCCACATCTTCCACCGTCGCCTCGTGGGGCAGGTTCACGGTCTTTGAGATTGCGCCCGACAGGAACGGCTGCGTCGCCGACATCATCTTTACGTGGCCCATGTACTGGATGGAGCGTGTGCCCTTGGCCGGCTTGAAGCTGCAATCGAAGACCGACAGGTGCTCCGGCTTGATGCCCGGCGCGCCTTCGATCGTGCCCGTGGCGTCGATGTAGCTGACGATGGCGTTCACTTCGTCGTTGCTGTAGCCCAGCTTGAACAACGCCGACGGCACCGTGTTGTTCACGATCTTGATCATGCCGCCGCCCACCAGCTTCTTGTACTTCACCAGCGCCAGATCGGGCTCGATGCCCGTGGTGTCGCAGTCCATCATGAAGCCGATGGTGCCCGTCGGGGCCAGCACCGTGGTCTGCGAGTTGCGATAGCCGTACTTCTCGCCGTAGGTCAGCGCCGTGTCCCAGCTTTCGCGGCAGGCTTCGATCAGCGCGTCCAACTGCGGCACCTGGAACGGCTCGCCCGCGACGCGCGACTTGCCGATGTTGTTCACCTCTGCGCGGTGCATCCGGATCACGTCCAGGAAGGGCTCGCGGTTCACGTAGAAGCCGGGGCATGCGCCACCCTGCCGCTCCACGCTGGCCGTCAGCGGCGTGGCCGAGGCCACGGGCGGGCAGTTGGCCGCAATCACCGCCGACTGCAGATAAGCCTGGCCGCACATGATGGCCGTCAGCGCTCCCGCCAGGTCGCGCCCGGCTTCGGAGTCGTAGGGCAGGCCGAACGACATCAGCAGCGCGCCCAGGTTTGCATAGCCCAATCCCAGCGGACGATAGTCGTGCGAGTTGCGCGCGATGGCCTCGGTCGGGTAACCCGAGTTGTCCACCAGAATATCCATCGCCGTGATCAGCACCGAGATGGCATGACGATAGGCGGCGATGTCAAAGACGCCCGCCGGCGTAACGAACTTGAGCAGGTTCAGGCTGGCCAGGTTGCAGGCCGAGTTGTCCAGGAACATGTACTCCGAGCAGGGGTTCGACGCGTTAATGCGCGCCGTGTTCTTGCTCGTGTGCCACTTGTTGATGGTGGTGTCGAACTGCATGCCCGGGTCGCCGCACAGCCAGGTGGCCTCGGCGATCTTCCGCATGATGTCGCGCGCCTTGTAGGTCTTCACCGGCAAATGGCCGTTCACCGTGTAGGTGGTGAACTCGCCGTCCGCCTCGTAGGCCCGCATAAACTCGTCCGATACGCGCACGGAGTTGTTCGCGTTCTGGAAGAAGATCGACGAATAGGCTTCGGAGTCCGGGCCCGAGCCGTCGTAGCCGGCCTTGATCAGGGTGAAGGCTTTGGCTTCTTCCTTCGCCTTGCAGTCGATGAACTCCATGATGTCCGGGTGGTCCACGTTCAGGATCACCATCTTGGCGGCGCGGCGCGTCTTGCCGCCGCTCTTGATCACGCCCGCGAAGGCGTCAAATCCGCGCATGAAGCTCAACGGTCCTGAGGCCTGGCCGCCGCCCGACAGGTTCTCCATCGAGCCGCGGATCGACGACAGGTTCGTGCCCGTGCCCGAGCCCCACTTGAACAACATGCCCTCGGTCTTGGCCAGCGTCAGAATCGAATCCAGCGAGTCGTCCACGGCGTTGATGAAGCAGGCCGAGCACTGCGGATTCTTGTAGCCGGTGGCCGAGTAGCGCACGCCGCCCGTCTGCGGATCCCAGTGCCAGTTCTGGCCGGCCGCGTCCGGCTCCAGCCGGTCGCAGCCCACGTTGAACCACACCGGCGAGTTGAAGGCCGCCTTCTGCGTCAGCAGCAGATGCACCAGTTCGTCGTGGAAGATGGCCGCGTCGGCCGGCGAGGCAAAATAGCCGTTCGTCTCGCCCCAGCCCCGGATGGTCTCGGACACGCGCGACACCAGGGCGCGCACGCCCGTCTCCCGGTCCGCGGTGCCCAACTGCCCATGCAGATACTTGCTGGCCACAATGTTGGTCGCCGTCATCGACCAGTCCGACGGAGTCTCCACGTCGCGCTGCTCGAAGATGGTGTTGCCCTTGGTGTCAGTAATCGAAGCGGTGCGCTTTTCCCACTGGACCTCGTCGTAGGGCGAAACGCCCTCTCGCGAAAACCGGCGCGTGAAGGTCAGCCCGCGCTGGCTATAGGAGGCCTGGGGGACGGCAGTGGAAGTCTGGAAATAAGCCTCGTTCATTCAAATCCTCTCAATCGGAAAATCGGTGAGACGTGTCCGCGCGTCCGGCCCATCAGGGCCTGGACCAACGACAAAAACTCTGTCAGCAGTCACAACGTAAAACTTTGGGGTCCGGGAAAAAACCGCGAGCAATCGCTCTTCAGCGGCCTACCGGCGAGTCGTCACGCCGTCGTTTCATGAATGTCTGTTTACAGCCGCAGATGAAAAAATAGCGCTGTCTATGGTAGAAGTCAACCTAAAACCACAACATCTAGTGTTTTGTTTGCGTTCCCCGAACCAATCTGCCAAACCTCAATGTTTGCCTGTGGAAAGCTCCGAACGCCCTTGTCGTTCGTGGTTTCCGGCATTCCAGATTGCATCAAACTCTGTGCAGATGCGGCTTCGAGCCGTTTCGGTCCGGGCTTCTTCAAGCCTAGACGTCCCGCAGCCCGCCCACAAGGCGCAGAATCGGTGCACTTTCCCTTGAAAACCCGTCCCGCCGGTGGATAACCCGGCTGCCAGACGGCGGCAGGTAGCCGATAACGAGTTCGCTCAGGGCAAACGCATCCTCACTAGTTTTGAAAGGGCACGGATTTATCCGTGCCACAAAAGCGGCGAATATGCCGGGCTTCAGCCCCTGAGGGAAGGTCTACGACAGAAAAACATTCCTCAGGGCCTATAGCAAAACCAGAGTATCTGTACGCAGTCGCAATGCTCTCAAGTGGCTTTTTCCTCAAGAAAAAGCCACCTTCGAGGCTCTCTGCACAGGCACATTTACTCTGGTTTTGCTCTAAAGGCCAGCACTCGAAGGGGCATTGAACGGCACGGATAAATCCGTGCCCTTTCAAAACCGCATTTCTTGACCTTTCATTTGCCATGGTGCGTTTGCCCTGCGAGTTCGCTCAGGGCGAGGTGGTTCTCCGGGCGTATCTCTGCTATTGTTTTCTCGTCCTCTGGAGCCCCTGCAAGCGCCGCGTCCAATCCGCATATGCCCGCAAGGCCTGCTGCTCGTTCCCGGGCACGTACAGGAGTAAGAACTACCGGTCCTGGGCTACGCGCCACCAGCAGCCGGCACGCCGCCAAACTGCTGCTTCTCCGGAATCATCTGCTGGTGGAGCACACGTGCGATCAGCACTCCATCGGCTAGCAGAACATAAAACACCACGTGCTTTCCATGCTCGAACCTGCGCAACCCTTGCACCAGGACATCGCAAGGCCTGCCCATCATCGGGCTTGTGGCCAGAAGCTGAAAACACTCGTGCAACTCATGCATGTACCTCTTCGCCTGTGACCTGCCCCATACGCGCAACGTGTATTGGGCAATCGATTGCAGATCCGATTCAGCAAGACTGGCTACGCTGTACGCCGGCATTCATCCTCCTGCCCCGCCAACTCGTCGATGTAGGCATCCAATCGCTCAAAGACTCCCGGTTCTGCGATCCCGCTTGCCAGTCCCTCCTCAATCGCCGCCCGGAGTACCGCCATCTTCTCCTCGTACTCCCGCTCCTGCTGCTCCAGCAGCCGCAGGGCCGCCCGCATCACCTCGCTGGCGTTGGCATACAATCCGCTCTCCACCTTCGCTCCTACAAAGCGATCCAGTTCCTCGGTCAGATTCACATTCCGTGTCGGCATCGGCTCACCTCGCCTTGAGAATACCGCCATTGGCAAACTTTGCCAATCGCCCCGTTTCTCGCCCCCTGCTCCGACTGCCGCTGCGGCAAGAAAAAACGCCGCCCGTTGCCAGGCGGCGTTTTCTTGAATTCGATCTACAACGCTGGAATTACTTGTTCTCGATTCGCATGCCGTAGAACGACCGGTACACGAAGAACATCGACACCAGGAAGAAGATCACGGTGAGGACGTGCTCCAGCACGGGGTTGCTCGCGGTCAGCGTCACGGCCAGTTCGACAGCCAGCAAGCCGAACAGCGTCGTGAACTTGATGATCGGGTTCATGGCCACCGACGAGGTGTCCTTGAACGGATCGCCGACCGTATCGCCGATGACGGTTGCGTCGTGCAGCGGCGTACCCTTCATCTTCAGATCGACTTCGACAACCTTCTTCGCGTTATCCCAGGCGCCGCCGGCATTGGCCATGAAGATCGCCTGATACAACCCGAAGATCGCAATCGAGAACAGATAGCCGATGAACAGGAACGGCTCGGTAAACGCGAAGGCAAGGGTCGAGAAGAAGACAGCGAGGAAGATGTTGAACATGCCCTTCTGCGCGTACTTCGTGCAGATTTCAACCACCTTCTTGCTGTCGGTCACCGAGGCCTTCTCGGCGCCTTCCAGATGGATGTTGTTCTTGATGAATTCGACCGCGCGGTAAGCGCCGGTGGTGACCGCCTGCATCGAAGCGCCGGCAAACCAGAAGATGACCGCGCCGCCGCAGATCAGGCCCAGCATGAAGGGAGCGTGCAGCAGCGACAGCTTGGCCACGTTCGCCGTCAGTCCGTTGGTCAGGGCCATGATGATGGAGAAGGTCATGGTGGTAGCGCCCACCACCGCCGTGCCGATCAGCACCGGCTTGGCCGTCGCCTTGAAGGTGTTGCCGGCGCCGTCGTTGGCTTCCAGAAGGTACTTGGCGCGATCGAACTTCGCCTCGACGCCGAAGTCCTTCTTCAGCTCTTCCTCGATGTTCGGAACGTTCTCAATCAGCGACAGTTCGTAGACGGACTGCGCATTGTCGGTCACCGGGCCGTAGGAGTCCACGGCGATGGTCACCGGTCCCATTCCCAGGAAGCCGAAGGCGACCAGACCGAAGGCAAACACAGCCGGAGCCAGCATCATGCCCGCCGGATTATTGAATGCATCCGGAATGCCCATGCTGAAGAAGTAGCCCAGGCCCATCAGAGCGACCATGCTCAATCCCAGCCAGTAGGCGGAGAAGTTGCCGGCCACCAGGCCCGACAGGATACCCAGCGACGCTCCGCCTTCCTTGGCGGAGGTGACCACTTCCTGCACGTGGGCCGAGTTGGTCGAGGTGAACACCTTGACCAGTTCGGGGATCAGCGCGCCTGCCAGCGTTCCGCAGGAGATGATCGAAGCCAGCTTCCACCAGAGCGATCCGTCCCCAAGAGTGGGGATCATCAGGTAGGAGACGACGTAGGTCAGGGCGATGGAAACGATGGACGTGATCCAGACCAGCGAGGTCAGGGGCGCCTCGAAGTCCATCTCGTCGGAGTGCGCGTACTTCGCGCGGGCAATGGCGCCGTTGAGGAAGTAGGCGCCCGAGCTGGACAGCAGCATGGCCACGCGCATCACGAAGATCCATACCAGCAGCGTCGCCTGCGTCTTGTGATCCGGAACCGCCAGCAGGATGAAGGTGATCAAGGCTACGCCGGTGACGCCGTAGGTCTCGAAGCCGTCGGCCGAGGGGCCAACCGAGTCGCCCGCGTTGTCGCCCGTGCAGTCGGCGATGACGCCCGGGTTGCGGGCATCGTCTTCCTTGATCTTGAAGACGATCTTCATCAGATCGGAGCCGATGTCGGCGATCTTGGTGAAGATGCCGCCGGCGATACGCAGGGCAGCCGCGCCCAGCGACTCGCCAATGGCGAAGCCGATGAAGCAGGGGCCGGCGAAATCGGCCGGGATGAACAGGAGGATGAACAGCATGATGAGCAGCTCAACCGAGATCAGCATCATGCCGACGCTCATGCCGGCCTTCAGCGGAATCGCAAAGCAGGGATAGGGCTTGCCGCGAAGTCCCGCGAACGCGGTCCGTGAGTTGGCAAAGGTGTTGACGCGAATGCCGAACCACGCCACGCCGTAGCTGCCCGCGATGCCGATCAGCGAGAACAGCAGAATAACCGGCAGCGTCACGGCGATAGGCTTGCCGGATACCGGCGCCAGCCAGCCGAAGTACAGCGAGATAATGACCGCGATGAACGCCCACAGCAGCATGATGAACTTGCCCTGCGTCACCAGATAGGTCTTGCAGGTCTCGTAGATCAGCTCGGAGATCTCACGCATGCTGCGGTGAACCGGCAGGTTCTTCAGTTGCATATAGATCGCCAGGCCGAACAACAGACCGCCGACGCAGAACAGCAATCCGATCGACAGAAGGGCATGTCCGTTCAAACCGAAGAAATTCGGGAAGCTGACGCTTCTCAAATCCGGCAGGACCAGGCTGGCTTCGCCGCCACCCGCGTGTTCCTGAGCGCCGGCAAATGCGGGAAGCAGAAGAACCACAATGGCCAGCATGGCCTTGTACTGCTGCTTCATAAGTTTTTCCACCCAATTCAGTACAGTCACATATCCTCCCAACGAAGTGTTTGAGGCCGTATTCCGGGCAAGCCCGAAACACGACGCCGAAATTACGGGGAAATTGTCACCGGAAGCCTAACACCCGCGCGGTAGGCTGTCGAGTGATTGCAGTCACACGCTTCCGCCCGCGCAACAACGCTTTGCGCCCTTCAAGCAACTCCAAATCTTTCAATTGTTTCTCGGCCCACGCGCCGCAGACAGCTAGAGCGGGAGACCTAGCTCCCGCTCCAGACTGCGCCTGCACTTGTTCCCCTCGTCCCCTCGTTCCCTTGTTCCCTCGTTCCCTCGTTCCCTTGTTCCCTCGTTCCCTTGTTCCCTCGTTCCCTCGTTCCCTGCCCTTATTCGATCGGAATGTCGATCTTGTCGTCGGGCAGCGGATTGCGCAGGTCGCCGTCGCCGTAGTCGCGCGTCTCCCCGGCCGGCAGTGGATGCAGTTTGAAGAGCACCAGCACATTGCGCTCCGGATCGTCGAAGGCGCGGAAGCTTGCCACCTGTTCCAGCGAGAAGTGCAGGTGCAGATCCTCAAGCGTGCCCGGGTCGAGGTCGTTCCACGCCGCGTACCAGCCTGGCTGCGCCGCCTGGGTCTTGTTCGGCAGCTCGACCGTGCCAAAGTCGTCGCAGAGTCCCGGCAGATGGGTCACCAGGGTGATCTCGTCGGCTGAGATCGACAGGAGCAGCCGGTTGCCGTTGGGATGCGCGTCAATATAGTTGGTGAGCCCCTCGGCCGCCTGGACAAAGCTGTACTGCGGATGCAGCGCGAAGCGCGCCACCCGCACAGCTCCGTTCAGCGCCGCCACGCCCGCCAGGACAATCAGCGCCCAGCCCAGACGCCTGCGCCGGTCGCCGCCCGCGCCATAGCAGTCGTGCAGCAGTGCCGCCGCGCCCTGCGCCACCAGCAGAAAGCTGAACAGCGCCACCACCGCGAAATAGCGCGGCTGCGGATGATTCTGGTAGGCCATGAAGCCGATATAGCCCACCACGGCCCACACTGAAGCCCCAAACACCGGGTCGGTCAGCAGTCCCCTGCCCCACTCGCGCTTGTGCGCCACCACCGCTCCGGCAACCACCGCCGCGGCCAGCGGAAACAGGATGTGCCCCACCCAGAATCCGCCGTTGATCGACCACCTCAGGCTGACCAGCGGCCAGTAGATCTCGTGCGGCTTGGGATATTTATTGATAAAGAACAGATAGTGGTAGTCGGCCATCAGGCCGGCGTGGGCAATCAGCGCCAGCCAGCCCGCATAAACGATGCCTGCGGTGCCCAGCAGCGCCGCCGCGCAGCGCAGCATCTGCCGCCGGTCCTCCCAAAGATCCACCATCAGCGCCCAACCCAGGGCGGGCAGCAGAAAGACGGCGGTGGTCTTGGTCAGCATCATCAGCGCGAACAGCAGGCCCAGGCCGGAGGCGGCCACCACCGGCCTGCGCCACTCCTTGAGCCGCACGGCAACGTTGAGGGCGGCCAGCAGCAGGGCTGTCAGCGGCTGTTCCAGGATGGCCAGCCGGCTGAAGCAGTAGTAGAACGGGCTGGTGGCCAGCAGCGTCACGGCCAACAGGCCTGCCCAGCGCGGCGTCCGGCGCCGCAGCAGCAGGTAGCTCAGAACCAGGTTGGCACAGAAGAAACCCACCGCCAGCCCCCGCGCGGCAACCACGGAGACCCCCGTAAAGAAGAAGAGGACCCACTCCAGAAACGGCAGAACGGGCAGTGCCACGGCGGTGTTCAGGTCGCCTGCCTGGTACCAGTGGCCCAGCAGATGGGCGCGCATGGCCGCGTCTCCGTACCAGCCTTCGTCGGTGTACTTGGCCCAATCGGAAAACCACGGCGAATGGTTGGGAAAATCCGCCTTCAGGTGCAGCGCGTGCAGCAGCGCGAAGGCAACGATCGCCGCCATCCAGATGCGATAGAGCCAGCGCTTTGTTTCTTCGTTCAAAATCCGGCCTTCCAAATGCGTGTTCCCCATGGCTCGGGCGTCGTCTCACACCTGCGCGCATGGCTCCGGACGAATCCTGCCATGAACGCACCAACGCCTCGGAGGGGGGGATACCTCCGAGTATACTCCGCCGTCAATTCCCTCTTAGCCCATCAACTTGTACTGCGGATGAATTCTCTTGCCCGGCAGTGTGCCGTTCCGGTTCATGTTTTTCTGCCGCATGCCGATGAGAGCTGTGTCGGCCCTTTGCAGATCGACCGGGCCACGGAGGCTAGGCACGTTGAGAACCATGCAGAGCGCCGCACCCTATCCGACACAGCCTCCCGTCTCAGGGCTCACCCTGGTGGAGAACGATGCGCAGCCCGCCAGCCGCATGGTGGGCATCAGCGCCTCGTGGCGCAAACTCCTCACGCAGGCGGAGATGGTGGCTCCGTATCTTCAGGTAGCGGCCATCGAGGGAGAACACGGCTCGGGCAAGCATACGCTGGCCCGTTACATCTTCAAGCATTCGCCCCTGGCGGAGTCCGGCTTCCAGCGCCGCGACGCGCGCGAGTGGCTGGCCACCGACGCCGACGCGGCCACCATGAAGGGCTTCATGTATCTGGACCGCGTGGATCTGCTGACGCCTCCCGGGCAGGGATTGCTGCTGGGCGTGATGAAGGCCCTGCAGGATCGCCCGCCGGGCCGCGCCGTGCTCTTGGCCTCTTCACAAACTTCTCTGCGCCAGATGGCCGGCCAGGGCCTGCTGTTACCCGACCTCGCCTTCCGGCTTACCGCTATCCGCTTTGCCGTGCCTCCGCTGCGGATGCGGCGCGAAGATATTGCCCCACTGGCCCAGTCGCTTTTGGACCGCCTCTGCCAGCGCTACCAGCAACGGCCTGTGCTTCTGGGCCCCGGCGCGCTCGCCCGCCTGCTGCAGCACAACTGGCCCGGCAACGTCCGCGAACTGGCCAGCGTGCTGGAAGCCGCGCTGCTCGAAGCCTCCAACGGCATCATCCAGGCCGCCGACTTCGCGCTGCCCTCCGAGCCCGCGTCCATGGCCGAGTCGCCCCAGGCCGCCGCGCCCGGCAACCTCTCGCTCGATGCGGTGATTCGTCACCATGTGCAGTACGTCCTCGACCTGAACCGCGGCAACAAGCTCCGCGCCGCCCGCCAGCTCCAGATCAGCCGCTCCACCCTCTACCGAATCCTCGGCAACGAGAACTTCCTCTCCCATTAACCCCATCCACCCCAAGGGCCTTCGCCAGAAGCGAAGGCCCTCCCGCCTCCTGACAACAGCTAGACCTGCAAACCTGAAGACCCAAAGACTTGGAGACCTAAAAACCTATATCCAACCCCCTCGTCTAAACTCATCTCAGCAACATTTCACCCTCCAGGTGCCCCCAGCCGTGCTCCGAATTGCAAAGAATCTCGCTCTCTCCGTCGCCCTGCTCCTCGTGCTCGCCCCCGCCCTTCGCGCCCAGAAGCTGCCCTTGGCAGCCGCGGCGCCGGCTTCGCTCGACGATCGCCGCAAGGCCCTGGCCGCGCTTTTCCATCAATATTGGGAAGACACGCTCAAGCACGATCCCGAGTACGCCTCGGAACTGGGCGACAAGCGCTACAACCGCCAGCTCACCGACTACTCCGTGAAGGCCGAGAACGACCGCCTGGGCCGCGAGCAGGATCTGCTGATGCAGTTGGCCGCCATCGATCCCGCCGGACTCAGCGACCAGGAGCAGACCAGCCGCGAGCTGCTGCTGCGCACCTGCGCCGACGACATCGAAGCCGCCGACTTCAAGGAGTGGGAGATGCCCATCACGCAGATGGGCGGCATCTACACGCGCTATCCCGATCTGGCCCGCTCGCTGGTCTTCTCTTCCACGCAGGACTACGACGACTGGATCGCCCGCCTCCACGCCATCCCCGACGCCTTCAGCCAAATCTCTGAAAACATGGCCATCGGCATCGAAGACCACCGCACTCCGCAGCGCTACCTGATGGAAAAGGCGCTGGCGCAGGTGAAGGAACTGGCCAACCAGAAGCCCGAAGACTCGCCGCTGGCCCTGCCGCTCAAGAGCTTCCCCGCCGCGGTTCCGGCTGCCGAGCAGGAACGCATCCGCCAGGAAACGCTGGACGCTATCGGCAAGGAAGTGCTGCCCGCCTATCTGCGCTTTGCGCGCTTCCTTGAGGCCAGCTACATCCCCGCCAGCCGCGCCGATGCCGGCGTGTGGGCACAGCCCGGCGGCGACAACTACTACCAGTTCCTCATTCGCCGCTCCACCACCACCAACCTGACCGCCGAGCAGATTCACAAGATCGGTCTCGACGAAGTGGCGCGCGACGAGGCGCAGATGCTGACCATCGCGCAAAAGCTGGGCTACAAGGATTTGCGGAGCTTCCAGGCCGCCGTCAAGGCCGACCCCAAGCTCCACCCGGCCTCGGCCGACGCCTTGCTGGCTGCCTACAAGGGCTTCGAGGGCCCCATGCAGGCCAAGCTGCCCACGCTCTTTGGGCATCTGCCCAAGGCGCAGTTGGAGGTGGTCCCCGTTCCCGAATACCGAGCCAAAACCGCTGCCGCCGCCTACTACGAGCGCGGCGCGCCGGACTTCAGCCGCCCGGGCCGGGTCACCGTGAATCTGTCCGAAGCCACCAGCCGTTCCCTGGCCGATGTGGAGGCCATCGCCTACCACGAGGGCGTTCCGGGCCACCATCTGCAAATCTCCATCGCGCAGGAGCAGGACGGGCTGCCCGACTTCCGCAAACATGCGTCCTACACGGCGTATATCGAAGGCTGGGGCCTCTATGCGGAGCAGCTCGGCAAGGATGCCGGCTTCTACCAGGACCCCTACTCCGACTACGGCCGGCTGGAGACCGACATCTGGCGCGCCGTCCGCCTTGTGGTGGACACCGGCGTCCATTCCCAGCACTGGACCCGCGACCAAATGGTGGACTACTTCCGCGCCCACACCGGCATCGACGAAACCAACATCCAGTCCGAGGTCGATCGCTACATCGCGTGGCCCGGCCAGGCTCTCGGCTACAAGATCGGCCAGCTCAAGATCCTCGAACTGCGCGGCCGCGCCCAGAAGGCTCTGGGGCCGCGCTTTGACCTGCGCGCCTTCCACGACCAGTTGCTCAGCGCGGGCGCGCTGCCGCTGGATCTGCTGGAAGCCCGCATCGACGCCTGGATCGAGGCCCAAAAGAACGCCCAAAAGCCGTAAGCGCCCAGCCTGCGCCGTCCTGTCCCGGTGACGGCGCGCAGGGAGCGCCTGCCCTCCGGCATGGTATCCTTAGCAGTTCTCGCTGCCGGTCTTCCGACTGCAAAATCAATACCTGTTGCTGTTGTACATCTGTACAACAGATGGAGATATCTCATGAAACGTTTGTTCGTCCTGGCGCTGCTGGCTTGTGCCACGGTTTGCTCGCTCCACGCCCAGGCGGTGGATACCACCGTTTGCGCTGTTGTCAAGAACCCGAAGTCTTTCGACGGCAAGACCGTCCGCATCAAGGGCACGGTTTTTGTGGGCTTTGACAGCTTCATCGTCAAGGACACCGAGTGCGGCTATCCGCTGGACAACATCTGGCTCGACTACCCGCAGGGAACCAAGGGCAAGGCCGGCGCCTCTGCCGTGCTCCGCATTCAGCCCGCCCACAACTACACCGGTTCCTACACCGCGCCCACCCGCGCCGCTGTCACTCTGGACAAGAGCAAGGACTTCAAGCAGTTCGACTCGCTGCTGTCGCAGGCCCACAACAAGGGTGCGGGCATGTGTCTGGGCTGCATGCGCTACGAGGTGAACGCCACGCTGGTCGGCCGCCTCGATGCGGTGGCGGACGCCGGCATCAAGCGCGACGCCTCGGGCAAGATCACCGATTTCGGCGGCTTCGGCAACCTGAACATGTACCCCGCCCGCCTGGTGTTGCAGTCGGTCTCCGACGTCACTCCGAAGGAACTGGACTACACCGCGGCCGATAACGAATCGAAGGGCCAGATGGGCACCTTCACCGGCAGCCCCGACCTGTACGATCCGCTGGATGCCTCCGCCAAGATCGCGAAATCCCTGGCGGCGTCGCCGGCCGGCGCGCAGGCTGAGAAGATTGTCGCCGCCTACGGCAAGCGTGGCGAGCACACCGGCGTCGTCATCGTGAACGGCGTCACCAACGAAGCCAAGGACGAGGGTCCGGCCAAGGCCGACTCCCCCGATGGCGTGCTCTACACCTGCACCTTCAACCTCGACCGCCTGCAGGGCGAGGCATACATCCGCGCCATCTACCACATGGGCGAGCACGTCGTTGACTTGCGCACGCCTGCCAACCCCGCTGAAGTTGCGCCGCCCTTCGTGCTCGAGTACAACGCATGGACGATGGCCATCAGCTCGGGCGTTGTCAGCGGACAGAAGTTCCTCACACTGCCCGGCGGCTTCATGGTTTGGAATGCCGCTTGGACACCCGAGGAGCGCCAGGCCAAGATGGATGCCGGCGTTACCGGCTACCTGAACAAGTCGGTCGCCGTCAACCGCTAGTTCTGCACCCTCGCAATTTCATCATCAAGCCCGAGAGAATGGGTGCCCCAGGTCCCGCTTTTGGGACCTGGGAAAGCACGAATTTACGCGGCCACGGTACGGGTTCATACTGGCGCTACAACTCCGTTTCGTTTCCTGGGTTCGCGCAGCAGATTGCGGCGCGAACCCAATCTACATCTACTCACATCAAAATCGATTCAAACGAGGAAGAACATGGCGGAAATCGCGGTTGAGGCCAACGAAGTGCCCGCGCAACTCCCGAACGTGCGCGTAGCCGTGCTGGGCGCAGGCAAAATGGGCGGCATTCTCCTGCAGGCGTTTTTGAAGGAGAACCTTTTTGCCCCCGATCGGATACATGCCACCGTCGCCCACCCTGAGCGCGCGCTCGCGCTCAGCACGCAGTGGGGCGTGGATGTGAGCACCGACAATCTTGAGGCGGCCAGGCAGGCCGACCTGATCCTGATCGGCGTCAAGCCCTTCCAGGTTCCGGACCTGATCGCCGAGATCAAGCCCGCGCTTACGCCTTCGAAGACCATCGTCTCCTTCGCGGCTTCGGTAAAGACCCGCGCCATTGAAGAAGCCGCCGGTATGGACGTCGCCGTTGTCCGCGCCATGCCCAACACGCCCTCGGCCCTGGGCGCTGGCGCTGCCGCCCTGTGCCGCGGCCGCTTTGTCACGCCGGAAAAGATGGAACTGGCGCAGCGCATCTTCGAGACCGTCGGCCGCTGCGTCGTGGTGGACGAGAAGCATATGGACGCCGTCACCGGTCTCTCCGGCTCCGGCCCCGCCTACATCTACATCATCATCGAGGCCCTGGCCGAGGCCGGCGTCAAGGTGGGCCTGCCCCGCGACACCGCCACGCAACTGGCTGCGCAAACCGCCTTCGGCGCGGCCAAGATGGTGCTGGAAACCGGCTACCATCCCGCCCTGCTGAAGGACGCGGTAACCACCCCCGCCGGCTGCACCATCGACGGCATCCTCGAACTGGAGGAAGGCGGCCTGCGCGTCACGCTCATCAAGGCCGTCATGCGCGCCACCGAGCGCGCCCGCCAACTGGCCGCAGGCTAACTCGCAACCCTGCTGCGGGCGCTGCCCTTTTGGCGCGCCCGCATTCCCTCCACCCACGCTCAGCCCATCCATGCACCGCAAGGAGATGCAATGAATATCCGCGAATGTGCTGGCAGAATGCGGAAAGCCGGCCTTTGGTTAACCATCGTTCCCTTCGTTCTCGCCATCGTCTTCATCGTCCGCGACGTCGTCGCCACGTGGCGTCAGTTCGGCGGCTTTGACTTCAACATCGGACTCTTCGAGTTGCTCATGTTGGCCGTGCCCGGCGCGCTGCTGTGGCTGGCCGGCTGGATCGTCGACGGCCTCGCCGAACCCGAAAAGTAGTCCGCCCTTCCCGCACAGCAATCCATCGTGCCTGTCCATCCTAACTGCACCGCCACCGCGGAAAGGATGGATAGGCACGGACCTCACCCAGCCGCTACCTGCTGAGAGCTGAGGGCTGAAAGCTGAAAGCTGCATTCCCCTCCCCCACGCCTGCGCAAACTTGCTATGATGCGCGAAGCACCCTTGCTCAATTGACCGCTTTGACGATGACGCCCACATCCATCCAGCGCCCATCCTGGCTTCCCGCCTATCTGCCCGAGTTCGACGGGCTGCGCGGCATTGCCATTCTTGCGGTGGTCCTCTACCACTGCCATCCGCGCCTCGCAGGCACATGGATTTACGGCTTTTCGCTCTGGGGATGGTCCGGCGTCACCCTGTTCTTCTTCCTCTCCGGCTTCCTCATCACGGGCAACCTGCTGGCCTCGCGCGACAAGGCGAAATACTTCCACAACTTTCATGCGCGCCGCGCCCTGCGCATCTGGCCTGTCTACATCCTGCTGCTGGTCACCGTCTACCTCAACTCCGACTGGTTCATCGGCCCGCCTGTGTGGGAAGCTGTGAAGACCGCGCCGTGGCTGGCCTACATCTTCTTCGTCCAGAATCTCTTTCATCTCACGCTGCCGCCCGCCATCGGCCCCACCTGGGCGCTGGCCATCGAGGAGCAGTACTACTTTTTCTGGGCGCCCATCGTGCGCTGGCTGCGCCGCCCGTGGATGCTTACGGTTTTGCTGGTTGCGGCGCTGGCCGCTTCGCCCATCTTCCGCCGCGCGCACCTTGCCTGGATTACGCCCACGCATACGCTCATCCATCTGGACGGCATCGCCCTGGGCAGCCTGCTGGCCATCGGCTTCTACACGCTGGGCTGGAGCCGACGCAGATGGCTCGGCATCGGCGTGGCGGCCTTCATTGCAGGCATTGCCGCGGCAGCCACGGTCGCCGGCGGCACGGCCTATCTCGACTCCGCGCTGGCGCTGGGTTTCGGAGGCGCAGCGCTCGCGCTGGCCGCCTCCACGGGCGCACGTACGCCGCTGCACTGGCTGCTGCGCCACGGGCCGCTGGCCTACTACGGCAAGATCAGCTACGGCCTCTATCTTTGCCACATCTCGGTCTTCATTTACTTCGGCTGGTTCGACCTGCGCATGGACCGCTACGGCATTCCCGGCAACGTCGCGGTGGTGGCGCTGCGGCTGGCCGCATCCACCGCCGTCGCCAGCGCCCTCTGGTACGGATTCGAGTCGCAGATACTCAAGCTGAAGAAGCGCTTCTAGCAAACTACTTCATCTTCTTCGCCCTGCCTGCGTTTTCTGGCGGAACCCCGCGGCAAAGGTGGACAATGGGGTCGATGAAGAAGTTCGCCCTCGCCGCCCTGCTCTCCGCCTTCGCCGCGCAGGCCTTCGCAGCGCGCCCCGTAGGCGTGGCGGAGTTGGAGCGCATGTTGGGTCAGGTCCGGAACCGCTCCGACTTCAGCATCGCGGCGATGCTTGCCGGCCTGGAACTAACCGAGCGCTGCAGCGCGGCCCGGCTTGCGCAGTGGCAGGCGATGGCTCCGGGACGCCGCGCCCACGACGCGCTCACGGCCTTGGCGGACGCCTCCATTCTGCTCGACCTGCCCGCCTCCGAACTGCCGCCCGACGCCGCGCCCAGCCTCGACGAGCAGCGCCGCATCGTCAAACTCACCATCGATTACGTGGCCCAGGCCTTCCCCCGGCTGCCCAACTTCCTCGCCGATCGCCAGACGGTCTACTACGAAGACGCCACCGCTCAGAGCGCCTTCCTCATCAACGGCAGGAACAGGATGCCCACGGCGGACGCAGAGCCCCTGCACGTCGTCTCCCGCTCCACCGTCCACGTTGCCTATCGCGACGGCAAGGAGGTTCTTGACACCTCCAAGGGCAGCCACACTCCCTTCATCTCGCGGCGTCAACTCACGTCCAGCGGCGAATTCGGCCCCATCCTCGGCTTGCTGGCTTTCGACGCGGCAAAGGGCAGCCTCGCCTGGAGCCACTGGGAGCGCGGTCCCTCCGGTCTGGAGGCGCATTTCACGATCGCGGTTCCCCAGGAACACTCTCACTTCCGCGTCGATCTCGCCTGCGGCAGCGGCGTCAACGCCCACTTCCCCGCCTACCATGGCGAATTCGCCGTCGATCCGGCCACCGGCGCGGTTCTTCGCCTGCTTGTCTCCGCCACGCTTCCCTTCCCGTGCCCCACGGTTTCCAGCACCATCGCCACCGAATTCGGGCCGGTCGAGCTCGGCGGCCACACCTACATCTGCCCGCTGCACAGCGTCTCCATCTCCTCGGCTCCGGCCGACGCGAACAACGGGCCCCGGACACAGCTCAACGACGTGGTCTTCACCAACTACCGGCTCTTCCGCGCCGAGTCGCGCATTGTCTCCGTCGGCGGCCAGCCCGCGCAGCAACCCGATTGATCCGCCCTCCAACAGATCCTCCGTGCCCCGTCCATTTCGCAGGCTTCATCGCGAAATGGACGGGAAAGCAGCACCGCATCCGTCCATCCGCCCCTCCAACAGACTCCCGCACCGTCGCACGGCATTACGACAAGGGTCTACAATCCTCCATTGACGCGCGGGTCTCATGGTTTGTGCCGCTCGTCTGTTGAAACAGAGGACCCCCTCCATGGCTCGATTCGGCTGTTGCGCTTTTCTGGCTGCCCTGTTTCTCGCTCTTTTGCCTGCCGCCAACGCTCAGGCGCCCGGCGTTCCCACGCCTGTCTTTCACACCGGCGCGAATCTTGTTCTGGTGGACGTGGTCGTCACCGACAAAAGCGGCAACGCCGTCCACGGTCTCGACAAGGCCCGCTTCCACATCTTCGACGACGGCAAGGAGCAGCCCGTAGCGGCCTTTGACGAGCATCAGCCGCCGCTAGCCCCGCCGCCCGAGGCCACCAGAGCCATGGCGGCGCGCCTGGCAGCTCTGCCGCCGCACACCTACACCAACATTCCGCTCTACCCCGAATCCACCGCGGTCAACGTGCTACTGCTCGACGGCCTGAACACGCCCATGGCCAACCAGCAGGAGGCGCGCCGTCAGATGATCGAGTACCTGGGCCACATCGCTCCCGGAACCTCGCTGGCCGTCTTCACCCTCTCCTCGCAGTTGCGCATGGTGGAGGGATTCACCACCGATGCTTCGCGTCTGGTCGCCGTCTTCAAAAGCAAAAGATCCATCGCCGGCCCTTCAGTGGTTCTGAACCACCAGAACGATTCGACCCAGAACGACGTCGAGAACGAGCTCAACAACATGATCGCCACCTCGCCTGGCGAATCCGGACCCAGCCCCGAGACAGCGGCGGCGCTGCAGCAGTTTGCCGCGGACCTTTCCGCCACGCAAACCGATCTGCGCGTCCGCATGACCCTCGACGCGCTCAACCAGTTGGCCCGCTACCTGAGCGCCATCCCCGGGCGCAAGAATCTGATCTGGTTCTCGGGCTCGTTTCCCATCTCGCTCGATCCCGATCCTGAGCAGCCGCTGCCCTTCATGAACGTGCGCACCTACGCCAACGACATGCGCGTTACCAGCGACTTGCTGGCCGCCGCCCGCGTGGCCGTTTACCCGGTGGACGCACGCGGCATGATGACCCAGACCACGGCCGACGCCGCCTACTCGCCCAACGCCGCCCGCGTTGTAGTCAGCAGCGGCGGCAAACTCGTGGTCCACGGCAACTCCATGAACGACTCCAGCGTCGTCAACGATTACCAGACCTTCATGACCCAGACCATGGAGGAGCACGGCTCCATGCAGCAAATCGCCGAGCAGACCGGCGGCGTGGCCGCCATCAACACCAACGACTTCAAGGAGGCCGTGGCCAGGGCCGTGCAGAATGGCTCCAGCTACTACTCCCTTGCCTTTGTCCCGCCCGACAAGAAGATGAACGGCCGCTACCATCGCATCCGGGTCGCCATCGACGGCGGTTACAAGCTGGGCTATCGCAACGGCTACTATGCCGACGCCTCCGCGCGGCCCAATGGCCACAACCCCGGCGCGGCCGCGCTGGTCTCCTCGGCCACGCTGCACGGCGCGCCGCCCTCCTCGCAGGTTCTGTTCCGCACCCAGGTGCTGGCGGCCAGCGATCCGGAGCTGGCCGGCGTCCACTTTCAGGATGGGCCCGCCGGCGACATGGCCAACACCCTCAAAGGCCCCACCACGCGCTACATCGTCGGCCTGCAGGTAGGCGCCAACGGCATCCAGCTTACCGATCTGCCCGGCGGCGTGCGCCAAAGCCAACTCGAGTTCATCGTGGTGGCCTACGACGCCGACGGCAAGCGCCTCAACTTCGTGGACCGCAGCTTTGCCTTCGGCATCAAGCCGGAGGAGTACGAGCAGCGCATGGCCAGCGGCTTCCGCGGCCGCCTTGCCCTCGACGTGCCCGCCGGCAAGGCCTTCCTGCGCATCGTGGTCCAGGACCTGAACTCCGGCAATGCCGGTGCGCTGGAAATTCCCGTCAACACGGCGGCAAAGTAGCCCTCTCAACCGCCCCAAACGGCGCACCGCGTCTCACCTTGCGATGCGCCGTCTCACCCTCCTGTGACATCAATCACCCCAGCCTCCCGCGTCCCGCTGCTACCCTTCCTCTAGGGCGCAATCTCCCCTGCGCCGAGGTGTGCAATGACCGGAAAAGCAGCAAGCGAAGCAGTGAGCCAGGGTCCCCTATCTCCTGAAATGCTGGCTCGGATGGACGCCTATTGGCGTGCCGCCAACTATCTTTCCGTCGGGCAGATTTACCTCAAAGACAACCCATTGCTTGAGCGGCCGCTCACCCTGGACGACATCAAGCCCCGCCTGCTGGGCCACTGGGGAACCACCCCCGGCCTCAACTTCCTTTACGTGCACTGGAACCGCCTCATCCGCGAGCGCGGGCTGAACATGGTCTACATCATCGGCCCCGGCCACGGCGGACCGGGTCTGGTGGCCAATACCTATCTTGAAGGCTCCTACTCCGAAATCTATCCGCACATCGAGCAGAACAAGGACGGCCTCAAGCGCCTGTTCCGCCAGTTCAGTTGGCCCTACGGCATCCCCTCGCACGTTGCGCCGGAGACGCCCGGCTCCATCCACGAAGGCGGCGAACTGGGCTACTCGCTGGTGCACGCCTACGGCGCGGCCTTTGACAATCCCGACCTGATCGTCTCCTGCGTAGTGGGCGACGGCGAGGCGGAGACCGGCCCGCTGGCCACCAGTTGGCACTCCAACAAGTTCCTGAACCCAGCCACCGACGGCGCGGTGTTGCCCATCCTGCACCTGAACGGGTACAAGATTGCCAACCCCACGGTGCTCAGCCGCATTCCGCACGCAGAACTCGAAAACCTCATGCGCGGCTACGGCTACGAGCCCTACACGCTGGAAGGCAGCGACCCGGCCACCATGCACCAGCAGGCCGCCGCTCTCTTCGACAAGATCTTTGACCGCATCGCGCAGATTCAGACCGAAGCCCGCGCGGCCATGGCCGCCGGCAAGCCCATCGCGCGGCCCGCATGGCCCATGGTCATCCTGCGCACGCCCAAGGGCTGGACCGGCCCGAAGTTCGTTGACGGCAAGCCCGTGGAAAACACTTGGCGCGCCCACCAGGTGCCGCTGTCGGAGCTCTTTGAGAAGCCCGAGCACGTAAAGCTCCTCGAAGAATGGATGCGCAGCTACAAGCCCGAGGAGTTGTTCGACGCCAAAGGCCACTTCCGCGCCGATCTGGCGGAGATTGCGCCCAAGGGCCGCCTGCGCATGGGCATGAATCCGCACGCCAACGGCGGACTGCTGCTGAAGCCGCTCAAGGTGCCCAGCTTCCGCGATTTCGCCGTCAAGCTCGAAGGCCGCGGACAGGCCGATGTGGAATCGACCCGCGTGCTGGGCAAGCTGCTGCACGCCGTGATGCAGGCCAACAAGAGCGAGAAGAACTTCCGCGTCTTCGGCCCCGACGAAACCGCCTCCAACCGCCTCGGCGACGCCATTACCGACACCGGCAAGGCGTGGATGGGCTCGACGCTCGAAGTGGACGAGAACCTGAGCCAGACCGGCCGCGTGATGGAGATCCTCAGCGAGCACATGTGCCAGGGCTGGCTGGAGGGCTACCTGCTCACCGGTCGTCACGGCTTCTTCAACTGCTACGAGGCCTTCATCCACATCATCGACTCGATGGTGAACCAGCATGCCAAGTGGCTCAAGACCACGCGCGAGATTCCCTGGCGCAAGCCCATCGCCTCGCTCAACTACCTGCTCAGTTCGCTGGTGTGGCGGCAGGATCACAACGGCTTTTCGCACCAGGACCCGGGCTTCATCGACCATCTGCTCAACAAGAAGGCCGACGTTGTCCGCATCTATCTGCCGCCCGACGCCAACACCCTGCTGTCGGTTGCCGATCACTGCCTGCGCTCGCGCCACTACATCAATCTGATCGTGGCCGGCAAGCAGCCCGCGCCCCAGTGGCTCTCCATTGAGGAAGCCATTGCGCACTGCACCACCGGCGTGGGCACATGGCAATGGGCCTCCAACGACGAAGGCGGGCCCGAAGTGGTAATGGCCTGCTGCGGCGACGTGCCCACCATGGAAGCTCTGGCCGCCGTCACGCTGCTCCGCAAGCGCGTGCCCGACCTGCGCATCCGCGTGGTCAATGTCGTTGACCTGATGACCCTCGAACCGCAGTCCGAGCATCCGCACGGGCTCGCCGACGAGGATTACGATCGCATCTTCCCGCCCGACGTGCCCGTGGTGTTCGCTTTCCACGGCTACCCGTGGCTCATCCACCGGCTCACCTACCGGCGGCACAATCACCAGCACATCCACGTACGCGGCTACAAGGAAGAGGGCACCACAACAACGCCCTTCGACATGTGCGTGCTGAACAACATCGACCGCTACCAACTTGCCCTGGACGCCATTCGCCGCGTGCCTCGCCTGGCCTCGATTGCCGGCACGGCCGAGCAGTGGTACTCCGAGGCCATCCAGCGCCACAAGCTCTACGTTGCCGAAAACGGCGACGATCTGCCCGATGTGAAAAACTGGCGCTGGCCGAAATAACGAAGCGGAGTTAGCGGGGTGAGCGTTGCTAGCGGGGTTAGCAAGGGCCGCAGAAGCCGTGCCAACTCCGCTATCTCCGCTAACAACGCTAGTACCGCTAATGACGCAAACGTTCCACCTCAACCAGCTCACTCCGATTGAGCCAGCCCACTCGAAAGGCTTTATCACCCATGTCGTCTTTGCCCATTCTCGTTTTGAATAGCGGTTCCTCCTCCATCAAGTTCTCCATGTACGAATCTGCCGACGGCAAGCGCGATCGCCTCTTTGAGGGCGCGGTTGACGGCATCGGCACCGACAACGGCAAGTTCTGGATCAAGAACGCCGAAGGCACAAAGATCGTGGACGAAACGCCCGCGCTGCCCAACCGCGCGGTCGCCTTCAAGCTGGTCGCCGACATTCTGCACTCCGGCAAATTCCCTGAGCCGGCGGCTATCGGCCACCGCACCGTCTGCGGCGGCCCCACCATCCGCGAGAACCGCCGCGTGACCCCCGAGCTGATCGACGAGATCGAGGGCTACGCCGCCCTGGCCCCACTGCACACGCCCATCGCCGTCTACATCATGCGCGAGGCGCTCAAGCTCTTCCCCGGCGTGCCCAACTTCATCGTGCTCGACACCTACTTCCATCGCACCATGCCGGAAGTGGCCACGCGCATGCCCATCCCCACCGAGTACGCCGAGATGGGCGTCCGCCGCTACGGCTATCACGGCATCAGCTACGAGTCGATCATCTACCAGCTCCAGCCCAACGTGCCGGAGAAGCTGATCGTCGCCCACCTGGGCAACGGCGCATCGATCTCCGCCATCAAGAACGGCGAATGCATTGATACCTCCATGGGCCTGACGCCCACCGGCGGCATCATCTCCGGTTCGCGCACCGGCGACATCGATCCCGGCGTTGTTCTGTTCATCCTGAAGAAAATCGCCGAGACCACGCCCAACGCCCTTGAGGCGGCCGACAAGCTGGAAACCGTGGTCAGCAAGAAGTCCGGCCTGCTGGGCGTCAGCGAGCTCTCCAACGACATGCGCGACCTGCGCGACGCCATCAAGGAAGGCAACGCCAAGGCGCGGCTCGCCGTCGATAAGTTCACCTGGACCATCGCCCGCTGGATCGGCAGCTATGTGGCTGAGCTGGGCGGCCTTGACATGCTCGTCTTCACCGGCGGCATCGGCGAAAACGACATCGCCTCGCGCGCCGAAATCTGCGCCGGCCTGGGCGGCCTGGGCATCGTGGTCGACGCCGAGCGCAATAACGTGCGCGGCATGGCCACCATCTCGGCCGACAGCTCCAAAGTCGTCGTGCGCGTCATCCCCCCGCTCGAAGACCTGCTGATCGTCAACCACGTCGCCCGCATGATGGCGGAGTAAGCACCCGCCATTCACGCAGAAAAACAACGGCCCTGCCGCGCACTCACCCCGAGTGCCGCGGCAGGGCTAAAATTTTCAGTTGCTTGCCGAGCTTAGCGAACTCCGGATCGGTCGTGACCAGCGTTGAGCCCGTGCGCATCGCCAACTCCGCGGCAAAACAGTCGGCCATACCCAGTTTGTACGTGTGTCTGATCCCCGCTACAGCCTGCGCCTCGGCTTCGCCGGCAAGAGCAAATTCCACAAGCGCGCGAATTTTCCCAACCGCCTTCTGCGCATTCTCCATCCCTATGTAACGTGCGGCGATATAAAGCACCTCGGCCAGATTTACAGCCGAGATGCGAAGCACGGCCTCTCTCTTGTCCGCCAAGCTCATCAGAGCACCAACTTTCGCCGCGCCTTCCTGATTGCGAAAGAACCTTACCAGAGCATTTGCGTCCAGCACATAATCTTTCACCGCAATTCCTCGATCTTTGCGTTTTCCAGCGCACGCTCCTTGCGCTTTTCCTCCATCCACCACGCCTCGACATCCTCTTCCACATGGCTCAGACAACCACGAAGCGCCAGCACCTGATCCAGCGCGGTGGACTCCATCGTCAACTTCCCATTCTGCTCGCCAAAAACCACCTTGGTGCGGGGACCCAACCTGTATTTCTTCCGCAATGCCGCCGGAATCACCACCTGGCCTTTGGAACTGATCGAAGCCGTGAACGCCATTATGTCTTACCTCCACGTAAGACGTATTCTATCTCCGCGCATGTTGCAGGTTCAACCGCCCCTGCTGCCCCCGCCTGTTCTACACTGTAGGGTTCCATCCGGAGTCTTGCTTCCATGTCTTCAGTCGAAGTTCCCGCCCGTGCTCCCGCGCTTCCCTCGCCTTCCCTGCGCCGCTTTGCCTGGGGCGTGCTCGCTTATTTCATCGCCGTCATCCTCTGGGGCACACTGGTGCGCGCCACCGGCTCCGGCGACGGCTGCGGCGACCACTGGCCGCTCTGCAACGGCGCCGTGCTGCAACACTCGCCCCGCATCGACACGCTCATCGAGTTCACCCATCGCATCACCAGCGGTCTCTCGTTTTTTGCAGTAGTAGGCCTGCTGGCGTGGACCCTTCGCGCCACCGCGCGCGGCCATCTGGCCCGCGTGGCCGCGGTAGCCGCGGTGGTCCTCACGCTGATCGAGGCCATCCTTGGCGCGCTGCTCGTCAAACTCGGCTACACGGCGATGAGCCTTGCCCCCGGCCGTCCAGCCTTCCTCGCCCTGCACCTGACCAACACGCTACTGCTGCTGGCTGCCATCACGCTCACCGCGCACCTGCTCAGCCGCACCCGGGGCTTCCGCCGCGAAGATGTCCGCTTTGTGGCTCCCTTCGGCGCGGTGCTGTCGGTTCTGGTGGTGATGACCGTCGGCGTCACCGGCTCGCTGGCCGCGCTCGGCGACACGCTCTTCCCCGCCAGTTCGCTGGCCAACGCGCTGATGCAGGACTTCTCCCCTTCGAGCGGCTGGCTGGTCCGCTGGCGCTGGACGCACCCCACTGTCGCCTTCGTCTCCAGCATCTTCCTCATCTGGATTCTGGTCCGCGCGGCGCAGCGCACGACGCATTGGGACAACCGCGGCCTCTCCGCGCTCATCCTGCTGCTGCTGGCGGCGCAGTACATCCTCGGCGTGCTGGACGTGGTTCTGCTGGCGCCGGCATGGCTCCAGGTGGCCCACCTGCTCGGCGCGGACTGCCTGTGGGCCGCGCTCGTGGTGCTCACGGCGCGCGTATCGCTGGTGCCGACGGAGTAGCCGCCGCGATTCGCTCCTGATCCGCCTGGAATATCTCATGCATTTCGCAGCGCCCCGACTGGGCGCTGTCTTTTTTTAGGGCTCGGGTTCCCCGGGTTCCGCTGCGCTTCACCCGGGGCTATTCTCGTCCCACCCCTCCGGGGCGGGATCGGGCGCGGTTGTTCAGAATTCGCGCGCATTTGACTTGGCTTATCTCGCGCCGAGTTCATCCCTGCGCACAAAAAGCAGCGGGCGCGATCCGAGGATCGCGCCCGCTGTTCTTCCCGGCCAGGAAAGGACTTAGTCCTCTTCGCCTTCGTGCAGGTAGCTCTCCCAGCCCATGTAGCGGCTGGCGGCCTCGTGCACGGCCTTCGACACGTCGCTGAAGTTGGTGGCTACGTGGTGCTCGAAGCCCTCGCGGCAGATGAACTTCAGCAGCTTCTGCAGGTTCGGGATCTCGGTGACGCCCGCGCCGCCGAATGTCTCCAGCGGATCGTTGGTGAATGCGCCCTTGCCCGTGTAGCCGCGCACAATGCCGTAGCGGTCGTCGGTGGCAAAACGCGCAAAGCTCATCGTGCCCGCCTTCACGCGGCCCACGCAGGTGCCGAAGGTGTTCAGCTTGCCCACCGTGCCGGCGATGATCTCCTGGTAGTCCATCTTCACTTCGTTGAAGAAGTGCTTGGGCAGGTTCGAGCAGTGGAAGCACACGCACTTGTTCGGGTCGGAGCCGTAGTTGTTGTTCCAGTCCAGCAGCGCCGACGGGGTTCCGCTCGCCAGTTGCATCATGTACATGCCCAGCACGCCCGGCACATCCACTTCGCAGGCCGAGGGAATCAGGTCGTTCGACATCATGCTCATGATGGTGCACGGAACCACGCCGAAGAACTCCTCGAAGCTGGTCCAGCACTGCACCGCGGTCACGGCTACGTTCGTCTGCTTCATCCACTGGTCGATCACCGTGCCCAGCTTGGCCATCTTCAGCAGCGCTTCCTCGGGAATGCCGCTGGTGGGCACATACGCCTTGATGGCGGCCAGCTTGGCCTGCGCGGCTTCGTCCTTGTCGCTCAGCTTGGCAATGCGGCCAAAGATCTCGCTCAGGTCGATGGGCTCGATCGAGATGCCGCTGCCTTCATAAATGCGCTCGGAGTAGCGAACCGTATTGAAGGCTGCCGGACGCGCGCCAATCGCGCCGATGCGCAGATTCTTCAGGCCCTTCACAATGCGGCAAACCGCCGAGAACCACTCCAGATCGGACGTGAATTCGGCCGAGTCCAGCGCCTCGGTGTGCAGCGTGGTCAGCGAGTACGGAATCTCGTACTGCATCAGGTTGTTGCACGCGCTCATCTTGCCGCAGAAGCTGTCGCGGCGCACGGCAATGGTCATCGCGTCGGAGCGGTCGGGCGTGGCCTGCACCAGCACCGGAACCCTCAGGCCCGACAGGCGAATGGTATCGGCAATGCCGCGCTCGTCGCCGAAGTTGGGCAGCGTCACGATGATGCCGTCGATCTCGTCGGCGTGCTTCTTGAACAACTCGGCGCAGCGCTGCGCCTCGGCGTAGGTTTCCACCGCGCCGTGCTTCGAATCTTCGGGCCCCAGCACGATTGCCTTCGCGCCCACTCCGGCCAGTGTCTTAATGATCTCCTCGCGGCCTGTCCGCGCCAGTTCGTCTGGGAAAAACCCGCGGTTGCCTACGATTACGCCAAATACCATCTCACGCTTTGCCATTTCTCTCACTCCCTTTGTTGAACTTCCTAACTTGTTGTTGACTCCAGATTCGTTGATGCTCCCTCAAGCCTCCGGGGGCCACCCTTGCCGCGTTCTTGTTTTTGCGGCCAGAGCGGGATTCAAGAATCTTCAGCCTACTTCGCTTTTCCCGGACGGAACTTCACCGTATAGAACACGCCCAGCAACAGCAGCGTTGCGCCCCACCACAGCGGCGCGTGCAACTGGTTCAGGGCCACATTGGCCAGGTTGCCTGTGGCCACTTCGTACACACCGTAGCCGGTAATCAGGAGCCCGTAGGCCAACAGCAACACGCCGATAAAGAACCAGATGGGAATCTTCGAACCATGCATACTCTCTCTCCTCCTATGCGTGTTACCAGAACAGAATGTTGAGCGCCGCGAACAGCACGACCACGACCAGAGCCCAGGTGTACTCGCTCTTGTACCACGGCACCGGAGCTTCCTTCGGCAGCACAGTCGCGCCGTAGACCAGCCCATCCAGTTCGGCCACGGGCCGCGCCTTGGTCACCAGGCTGATGACGACAATCACGATGGCCGAGAACAGGAAGGCCCACAGCGCGCGGAAGACATTCTCCGCCATCGGCTTGGCGTCGGGCGAAAGCGCGACCGCAGCCAGCGCCGAAGGCGTCAGCTTGACCCACATGAACAAGCTGGCCGAAAAGACGATGCCCGTCAGCAGGCCGATAAAGCCGGCCAGCTTGGTGGCGCGCGTCCAGAACATGCCCAGCAGAATCGAGGCCAGCAGCGGCGCAATGAAGATGGAGAACAGCGCCTGCACGTAGTCCATGATGCCGTGCGCGTGCATCACCAGATAGGCCGCGCCGATCGACACAGCCACGCCCACCATGATCGAGAGCCGGCCCACCAGCACGTAGTGCGAGTCCGTGCCCTTCTTGTTGATCAGCGACTTGTAAATGTCGTAGGTCCACACGGTCGAGAAGGCGCTCACATTGCCGGCCATGCCGCTCATAAAGCCGGCGATCAGCGCGGTGATGCCCAGGCCCAGCAGGCCCGGTCCCAGGTAGCGAACCATCATCAGCGGCAGCGCCTGGTTGTAGCTGTGCAGTTCGGCATCGGGTCCGCCGGCCAGCACCTTCTTCTGCGCGTCAACCGTCAGACTGGTCTTGGCCATGGCAGCCTGGCAAACATCGACACTCGCCACCGCGCCCGCGCTGTTCATCGAGCAAGCCGCCACCACGTCCTCGCCCACCAACTGGCGGCGCGAACCGTCGGCGTTCTGCAACAGCACCAGGCCCAGCAGGCCAGGCAGAATCACGATAAACGGCGTGGCCATCTTGAAGAACGAAGCAATAATCGGCGCCATGCGCGCGGCGCGCAGGTTGTGCGCGGCCAGCACGCGCTGCACCACCAGGAAGTCGGTGGTCCAGTAGCCGAAGCTGATCACGAAGCCGAGGCCGAAGACAATGCCGGTCCAGTGCACGCCCATCGGATTGGCCGAGAAGTGCCCCAGGTCGCGCCACATGTGGAAGTAGCTGTCGCCCTGCACGCCGGTCATCGACTGCATGTTGTGCATGATCTGCCGCTTCAGCCCGTCCACGCCGCCGGCCTGGATCATTCCGAGAATCGGCACCAGCAGCGCGCCGCCCCAGATGAGCACGAACTGCAGCACCTCGTTGAAGATGGCCGAGCGCAATCCGCCCAGGCCCACATACAAGGCCACCGCGATCGACGAGACGAAGATGGAGAACGTAATGTCCCAGCCCAGCACGACCTTCATCACCACGGCCATGGCGAACATGTTCACGCCGCTCATCAGGATCATCTCGATGGCAAACGAGATCGCCGCCACGCTCGATGCGCCGCGTCCATAGCGCAGGCCAAGGTAGCCCGGCACGGAGTGCGTCTTGCAGACGTAGTAGAACGGCATCATCACCAGGCCCAGGAAGACCATGGCCGGGATGGCGCCCACCCAGTACCAGTGCGTGGCCAGAATGCCGTACTGATAAGCCGATCCCGCCCAGCCCATCAGCTCCAACGATCCGAGGTTGGCTGAGACAAAGCTGAGGCCGGCAATCCAGGCCGTCATTTCGCGGCCCGCCATGAAGAACTCTTCGCTGGTGTTCGATTGGCCCTTCAGATAGAAGCCGATCCAGATCACCATGCCGAAATAAATTGCGATGATGGCGATATCCAGCGGGCGCAGATGCGCCAGCGGCTCCGCGCTGAGGGCGAGTAGCGCCGGCAAGTGTCCGGCGGCAAGTGCAGATGGGACCAATCCGAGCATTGTGTCACCTTGGTAGAGGGTCTGCGCGTCCGATGATGGAGAGAACGTCCGCCCTCAAGTAAATGGGTTTAGTGATGCGCTTGTCAAGTAAAAATCGTGCCGGGCGCGAAATCCTGCGTTTTTCCCGCCGCTTGCCGCTTTGCCGCCCCTGCCCCCGCTGGCCTGGCCAGAAGGAAGCCCGGGAAGACAGGGAGCAAGAAACCGGTAAGCGTTTACCGGACGAAGTGTAGCACAACCACCCCTCCTCGCGTCACCCTGCAAGCAACGCGCCGGAACTTGCAGCACTTTCAGCCGACGCACCGTCCCTCGCCCTGCCTCCGCCAGGCTGAAGGCTGAGAACTGGCAACCGTCGATCCGGCCTTCCAACAGGAGCCCCGTGTCCCATCCATTTCGCAGGCTTCACCGCTCAATGGATGGAAAAGCAGGACGCTATTTAGGACCAGGATCAAAAGGAACTGCCCACCGCCGTCCGGCTGACCTTTCCATCGGCAAGCGTCTCCTTCACCGTAATGCCGCGCTCGCCCGGGGCCGCAATATGGAACGTGCGTCCGTCGCGGAAGGTCACCGTCGCGGAGCGGCCATCCGCGCCCGCCGCCACGGCCTTTACCGGATTCGTCTCGCCCGGCTTCAGCGGCACAAACAGCGTCAACAGCAGCCTATCGCCCGCGCCCTTCACTGTGTGCAGCAGTGTGGTGGCCGGCACGCTCTGCGGGTCCATGTCCTTGCGCACATTCCAGCCCAGAATCTCCGGCTCTTCCTGCCCGCTCGCGGCGCGCACCTCCACGCCCTTGGCCAGCAGCGGCACAACCGCCAAATTGGCCTGGCCTGCGTCGCCGGTCACGAGCGTCTGCGTGGCCACATCGATGCGCGTCGCGGTGGTCAGCAATTGCCAACGCGCCTGGTAGGTGTGCTCGGCGGCATCGTTGGGCCGCAGCCGATCCGCCACCACAAACATATCCGGCTTCACAAACAAAACATCGCGCTGCTGCGTGGCGGGCCTCACCCGCGCCGGACCGTAGCCTTCGTCATACACTCCCGAAACAAAATCGAAGACCGCATTCGACTGCCAATGCGCGTCGATCGGTCCCTGGCTGATCAGGTCTTCGTCGTGCCACGGGTCTTTGGAGACCGTGGAGCGGTTCTGCCCCAGCCCATCGACGATGACGCAGTTCGAGCCGTACGACGAAGTGGCCCACGTGCGCCACTTGCTCTGCTCGTAGCTGCCTCCGCCAGTGTTGAAGACCACCGGACGGCCCCACGCCCAGATCACCAATCCGAGTTTGTCCTGGTGCTGATGGCCCATGCCCAGGGGCCCCAAGCGAATGCCCAGGTAGTTGGCGCCGCGCGACCAGTCCGAGCGCATGGCCGCCTCGCCCGCGCGGTCCAGATACACCGATGTGTAGGCGGGCGCACGGCCCTCCTTGCCGTCCGTCCGCACCCACTTGAAGTCTTCGCGCGCCGGAAAGTTCTCGACGGCCAGCCGGAAGATCTCCGGCAGATACTGCGGCAGTCCGTTGTTGTACTTCGGATTGAAGCGGTCCGGAGCCATGATCTTCAATTGGAACTCGTAGCCCTTTTCGAGCGGCGCAGTATAGCCCGCGGGCAGTTCGTCGAGCCGCCCCGTCCAGCGCGCAATCTGCGGAATCTTCAGGATGTTGCCCAGCGCCACGTTCTGGTATTCGGTGGAGAGTTCGTCCTGTGCGCCATCGGGCAGGAACTGCGTCCGCGCCTCCGCCGCCAGCTTCTCGGCGGCAAAGGCGCGCCACTCCGCCGCCTGCTTGAACTCTGGAAACACCGCGCCCACCGCGTAGAGCCCGCTCATCTCCATCGTCAGAAAGTTCAGCCGCGTGAAGTTGTGGCGCAGGTAATTGGCGTGGTCCAGGAAGGCGCTCACAAACATCACCAGGTCCTCGTCGCTGACCGACGGCGAGCGGCGGAACGCATAAAACGCCGACGGCCACGAACCGCCCATGCGAATGCCGGACTCGATGGTGCGCCACGTGGACCCCGGAACGTTGTCCACATGATCGGCCACCGGGCACTGCGCGATCCACGAGATCATCTCGCGGTCGAAGGCCTCGGCGTAGCGCTCATCGCGTGTGGCCGCGTAGGTGCGGCCCAGCGCTCCCCACACCGCCATGCGGTTCAACTGCCACTGCCACTCGTTGTCCGGCGCAACGCCCTGCATGTTGTGTGTGGCGTTGTAATGCCAGTCGATCTTTGCGCCGGGAAAGGCGAAGAAGTACGGTGTCTGCCCGCCCTGCATCTTTCCCTCGACGGCCCAATCGGCCAGCGTCTTGTCCCGCTCCTCGCGCAGCCCGCGGCTGCCCGTGTTCGTCTCCGCGCCCCAGCGCACGGTTTCGCGTTCCCGCAGATATTTGGCCAACGCGTGCTCCGCGCCGGCCGCATCCTTCTTCGCCCACGCCGTGGCCACGGCCGCCAGTTCCGGCCGGCTCAGGTCGAGCGCGTCGAAGAGCATCGCCTCGCGCACGCGAACTTGTTCGGCAGTAAGCTTCTGCGCGGCGTTCGCATCCGGCCCCTGCGCCACGGAAGATTCCATTCCCAAGCACAACGCAAGCACTGCACACATACAAAGAATCCGCTTCATGTTTCTCCTCGTCGGGGGCCATTTTTCCGGCCGCCGCAAGTGCGGAATCATGATAGCAAAGCGCGGCAACTGCTCGGGATTTCAGCCCATTTTGTCAATGGCCAATCACCAGCACCTGAAAACTTCCCTGAACCGGAGTTGACTGGAGAGCGCCAATGCCGCCCTTCTTCGCAAGGTCTATGCCGTAGGACTCCGTCACCAAGTACACCGCACCGGTCGCGGAATCGACGGCGAGCGTCCGCGCCCGCTCGCGCGTGGGCAGGTTTTGGATTACTGCATAAGAATCCGTATTCGTGGATTGACGAATGACAATGAGGTTTCCGTCGCCCTCGCCGCTGGCTGCAAAGATCAGTCCGTTCTCCGGGTCGTAGCCGATTCTTTCATTGCCGGGACCGGTCCTGAGCGAGGCAATCTGCTCGCCCGTCTGTGCGTTGAGGACCGCCAGCCGGTTGCCGTCGCAGGCCACAAACAGGCGCTGATGGTTCGCATCGATGGCGAGCCCATGCGGTTCATCACAAGAGGAGCTTAGCCGCAGTAAGCGGAGAATCCCGCCAGGGACCGGGTGAGTGGCGCCATCCGTCCACAGCGGATCATTTGTAGACTGCGCCGGCTGGGAGCGCTCCCCTCTTTGCCGATGCGCCTCCTCGGCAATTGCAGAAGCATCGAACACTTCAATTCGCGAGGGCAAAATCGTCCCCAAAGTCCTCCCGTTCGCAACGAGCAGGCGCTCAACCGCTCCCACGGTCACATACACCTGCCCCCTGCCATCCGGTTGCGCAAAGCGAAAATCTCCGGAGATCCGCATGGTGGCAAGGACCGATTTGCCCTCCGCATCGATGACCACGACCTGCGACGGCCCAATGGCCTGTAATGGCCGATAGTCATCCGGGAAATGCACTGCTTGTGGCGTAACGAAGCGCGATGCGCCGGACCGGTAGACAGGCGAAGGCGGATCTGCCGGAACGGCTGCGCCGCAAATAGCGAATACAACCTTGTTGATCGGCTCAAACGCAATGGCGCGAGGAACGCAATTGACTGGAATCACCGAGTCGATCACGAGCCTTTCCCGGTCCACGACCTTCACGGCACGCGCCGGCCCGTCGGCCACGTACGCAAACTTTCCCGTGTCATCAAGGGCGATGGCACGAGCCTCGCGAAAGCCCTGAATATCGGCCAGCAAAGAGCCGGAGTCCAGGTCCACCACCTGCATCCTCGTGCCGTGCGCAACATAGAGCCGCTGCGCCGCCGGATCCACCGTCAGCGAATCCCAGTTTCCCTCGCCGCCAATCAACCAGGTCTTCTTGACGTAGAACGGATCGCCGGGAAGTTCGGTGGCTGTAGGGATGACCTGCGCAGGCAGCGGAAGGCAGATGAGCAGGCAAAGCAGCAGAGTCTTTCTCATCGCAGATGGCTCCTGTGCTGAAAGACGTCCCGCGTCTTCGAAATGCTCTGTTTTTTACTCGTCCCCTACCGCAATCTCGTGCAGCCATCCGGGCGACTTCAGCAGTTCGCGCGGACGCGATCCGTCTGCCGGACCCACCAGCCCGTCGCGCTCCATCAGGTCGATCAGGTGCGCGGCGCGGCCATAGCCCACGCGCAGCCGCCGCTGGATCAGCGACGTGGACGCCTTGCCAAACTCGAAGACCAGCCGCACCGCATCGTCGAACAACGGATCGTTTTCGTCTTCGCCTGCGCCGGTTCCGTCCGCTCCCGCGTGGTCGTCCCTGGGCGATTCCAGGAAGCCCTCGACGTACTCGGCTTCGCCCTGCGCCTTCCAGAAGCCGACCACCGCGGCCGTCTCCTTCTCGCTCACATAGGGCGCGTGCAGCCGCTGCAGACGGCTTGTCCCCGGCGGCAGAAAGAGCATGTCGCCGCGGCCCAGCAGAGCCTCGGCGCCGTTCGTGTCCAGAATGGTGCGCGAGTCCACCTTGGTAGCCAGGCGGAAGCTGATGCGCGTGGGCACGTTGGCCTTGATCAGGCCGGTAATCACGTCCACGCTGGGCCGCTGCGTGGCCAGGATCAGGTGAATGCCCACGGCGCGCGCCATCTGCGCCAGCCGCGTAATCGACTCTTCCACGTTGGCGCGGTCCAGCATCATCAGGTCGGCCAGTTCGTCGATGATGATGACGATGTACGGCAGCGGCTCTTCCGCCTCGCCCTCGTCGAAGAGCGAAGGCATGGAGCCCTCGAAGAGCTTGTTGTACTGGTCGATATTGCGCACGCTGCGGCTGGCCAGCAGTTTCAAGCGCCGCTCCATTTCGCGCACTGCATTGCGCAGCGCGTTGGCCGCCAGTTTGGGCTCGGTGATGATGGGCGTGAACAGATGCGGAACGCCTTCGTACATGCCCAGTTCCACGCGCTTGGGGTCCACCAGGATCAGCCGCACCTGGCTGGGAGTGGTGCGGTAGAGCAGGCTCATGATCATGGCGTTGATGGCCACCGACTTGCCCGATCCCGTGGAGCCCGCGATCAGCACGTGCGGCATCGACGACAGGTCGGCGGTGACGATGCGCCCGTTGATGTCTTTGCCCATGGCCAGCGTCAGGCGGCTCTTGGCCTTGGCGAAGGTCTCGCTCTCGATCACGTCGCGCAGATGGATGGTTTCGCGCTCGTGGTTAGGCACCTGGATGCCCACCGTGCTCTTGCCCGCCATGCGTTCGATCAGGATGCTCTCGGCGCGCATGGCCAGGCACAGGTCGTCAGCCAGGCTGGTGACGCGCGCGTACTTCACGCCCGCCTCCGGCTTGAACTCGTAGGTGGTCACCATCGGCCCGGGATTGATCTGGACCACGCGGCCGCGCACATCGAACTCCGCGCACTTGTCTTCCAGCACCTTGGCTTCTTCCCGCAGTTCCTCTTCGCGCACCGTCTGCGGACCCTCGCCCGCGTTCAGCAGTGTGCTGGGCGGCAGTTTGAAGCCGCTCACGTGCTTGGGCGCAACCGTGGCCGTACGCGCTCCCGCGTCGGCGCGTCCGTGGATGGCAATCTCCGCCTCGTCCCTGCGCTCTGCCGCTGCGGCAACGGGAACTGGCGCAGGTTCGGGCCACGGCGTCGGCTCTGCGCGCCGCTCAACGGGGCGCGGCTGGTAGGCGCGCGGCGGAACCGCCGGAGCTTCGGTCATCCACTGCGCAGGCGCGGGTTGCGGAACCACAGGTGCGACTGCGGCAGCCGCCTCCGCCACATCCTCTTCCACTGGCGGCAATTCGCCTGGACCGCGTTCCCAAATGCTCGACCGGCGCGGAGGCTCGGCAACCGGAATCTCTTCTTCCTGTGCTTGCTCTTCCGCAAGCGGTTCGGATTCAAAGCGCGCGCGTTGGTACGCCGGAATCTCGTCCAGCGGATCGCTCTCATCCGCGCGCTTGTGGCGCGTAAAGAGCGCCGCCAACCGGCTGGGCGGCTTTACAAGCTCTTCCCGGGATTCCGCGAACTGGCTGCCCGCCGGCCTGCCCGGCACAATCTGCTGGCTGCGCCGGGGCCCGCGCGCCTCTGAGCGCTCCACATCGCGCATCGCCTGCCGCATCTGCTTTTCTTCGGCCCGCTCCTCGCGCCAGTTGTGCCAGCGGTCGCGCAGGCTCAGGGCGTTCAGCCAGCGGTCTTCAAGGCTCTCCCGCAGAACCCACAGGCTCACAGCAGAGGCAAAGTACATTCCAGTCGCAGCCAGAATTCCGGCGATGATCCACGCGCCCTGGATGTTGACGTAGCTCACCAGCAGCCCCGCCAGCAAGCGGCCCAGCACGCCTTCCACCGGCAACTGCTCCGGCCAGCGCCAGTGCCACGGCGCAAGTCCGAAGACCGTGGGAACAAAGACGACGGCCAGCACGGTCCCGGTCCAGCGCAGCAGCGCCGAGCCGCCCGGCCGCGAGCGCATCCATGTCCAGCCCAGTCCGCCCATCCACAGGGGAAGCAGAAACGCCGTAACGCCCAGAACCTGCAGCAGCAGGTCGCTCAGATAAGAACCCACCGGGCCCACCCAGTTCTGCACCGCATGTGGCAGGGCAAGGTCCGTGGCCGTGTTCAGCGACGGATCGGAGGAGTGGTAGGTCGCCAGTGAGAGAAGCAGGAGGATCGAGACCAGCGTCAGAACCAACCCCAGAAATATATTCAAGGAGCGGTGGCGCGTGGGCGACAGAACAATTCGAATGGGCTTCATAGGGGGGCGTTTCCGCTTGCGCACCACCGCATTCAGCGCGGCGGGCCGGTCAAACGGGCGAAACATCCCAGAGCAATTTCTATTATCCCCCGGCTGGCAGCGCCGTTCCAGCCCAAAACAAAGCGGGGGGAACCTGTTCGTCCACCCCCGCTGTGCCTTGCTTGTCTTGCCGCTTATCCGCCGATGTACTGCGAACCCCAGATCAGCAGGGCCGTGCCCAGCAGGATGCGGTAGATGGCGAAGATCGTAAACCCATGCTTGCGCACCCAGAACAGGAACCACTCCACAACGCCAAAGGCCACGATGAACGAGACCGCGGTGCCGATCAGCAGCACGATCCAGCGCTCGCCATCCATGGTTACGTGGGCGACGGTACCGGCCGCCAGTGCTGCCTTGCCGGGATGGATCTCCTTCAGCAGGTCCCAGCCCGTGGCGGCAAGCATGGTCGGAATGGAGAGCAGGAAGCTGAACTCCAGCGCCGCCGGCCGCTCCATGCCCGCCACCTGCGCCGCGGCAATCGTTGACATGGACCGCGAGGTTCCGGGGAAAACGGCGGAGAGCGTCTGGCACAATCCGATCCAGATCGCCTGCGGAAGGCTCATCTCTTCCACCTGGCGGGTAGACAACTCCCGCCGCGAGGCCCAGATGTCAATCGCCCACATCGCCACGCCGCCGGCCAGCAGGGCAATCGCCATCGCGTTCAGGCTGCCCAGGTTCTTCTCGCTCCACTTGTGCAGCGCGAGCGCCGGAACCGAGGTGCATACGAACGCCACCATGGTCAGGGTGATGGGATGGTTGAAGATGTTGCGGTCGCCGGATTCGCCCTTGGGGAAGGTGCGCAGAAAGCCCACAATCCTCCCCAGGAACAGAAGCATCAGCGCCAGGATTGCGCCCACCTGAATCACGACCGTGTACATCTTCCAGTACGGATCGTCGAGCGAGATCTTCATCAGTGCTTCCGTGATGCGCAAATGCGCCGTGGAGCTGACGGGCAGAAACTCGGTCAGCCCTTCCACGATCCCCAGCAGGATCGACTGTATATATGGACTCACTCTTCCTCCAGGCCTGCGCAACGTACACCGAGGCAAGAAGCGGGGGAGACGCGCTTACTCACTCGCGGTCGATGCCATACACAGGAATTCCCTCATCCAATTTGTACACCAGCGCGCCAGCCCTCCACGAATAATCGGTGGTGGGGAACCGTTCTTTTAACTTCGCCGCCAACTCCGCGGCGTGCGCATGGGCTGCCTTGCTTTTGTTCTCGTTGTCGTCGGCCGCGAACATGTCCGTCAGCACGGCCTGCCGGTACACAGCCAGGTAGAGCGCCTGCGCGGTGCGCGGTCCGTCCGCATGATCGGCGGCGTACTTCTCATACATCTCCGATTCCTTCTCCGGGCACTTCTCCGACCCCTGCCAGTCGCCGCATAGCTTGTTGTCGATCAGGTCAAAGGCCGCCAGGTCCGCCTGTCGCGTGCGCGGATACAGCTTGATCACCTTCTTCAGCTCGTCCTCGTTCATGCCTTCGCGCAGGTACGCTTCCTTCTCGTGCGCGGAGGGCCGCGTGGCCGCGTCGGCCTTCTCGATCTGCCATTGGATATCTGCAGTGCGCCAGGCCGCTTCCGCAGCCAGCGGAGAGTTCGGGAACATCTCCGTCAGCCGCCGGTAGAGCAGCCGCGCGCTCTGCGCCGCATTCACCGGGCCGCGCGGGTCCTGCGCCAGAGCCTCCTGGTTGGCCGCCTCGCCCATCAGCACCTGGTCGCCGTTCGGCGTCGTCTCCTGCACCACGCCTTTGGCCTCCATCCAGCCCGACACCGGAGGCTGATTGTCCTCGTCGCTGCCCAGAAGCGGCATATCGCGCTGATCCCGCAGTTGCTCGGCGTCGGTGTTGGCGTAAACGCGAATCCACGGCCCGCTCTTCTCGGCCACCACCATCTCGCGCCCAATCTGCACCCGGTCCACCTTCTGCGACTGCTTGTCCGGCGCTACATACAGGATCGAGACCCGCAGCGCCGCCGCCCGCGGACCCGCCATCGGCTTCTCCAGCTTCGGCTTCTTCTCCGCGCCGGCCGCCGCGCACAGATACACCAGCGCCGCCACCACCACAGCCAGACTCATCCGCACTTTCATCCCGCACAACCTCCAGATTCAGCTCTCAGCTCTCAGCTCTCAGCTCTCAGCTCTCAGCTCTCAGCTCTCAGAAGTTAGACTTCTCATGCGCCGTCTTGGGTTGACAGCGTACGCGCATAGATTCCCACTGCATCGAGAAAATATCGTCAGAGCAGGACGACCCGTGCCCCATCCTTTTCGCGCACTTTGCGAAAAGGGTGGGACAGCACGAACCCATGTTCCAGCCTTCCCTCAGTCCCTAGTCCCTCAGTCCCTTGTCCCCTCGGTCCCTCGTTCCCTTGTCCTCTCGGTCCCTCGTTCCCTTGGTCCCTGCTCCATCAACACTTCCGCCAGCACGGCCGGGTCCACATTCCCTCCGCTCACCACCGCCGCGGCCCGCCGGTACTCCGGCAACTCGGCAGCGTGGAAGAGCAACGCCGCCACCGGCACCGCGCCGCTCGGCTCTGGCACAATCCTGGTCGCGGACACAATCGCCCGCATGGCCGCGCGAATCTCCGCTTCAGTCACGGTAATGATGCCGTCCACGAAGGCCTGGATATGTGCGAAGTTGCGCACGCCCACGCTCTGCGTTCTAAGCCCATCGGCCATCGTGCGGCTGGTTAGCTCCGCGCCCCAGGTTTGAATCTCGCCCTTGCGGAAGCTCTCGGCAGCGTCGCCCGCCAGCTCCGGCTCCACGCCAAAGACCTTGACCTTGGGCAGCAATTGCTTCACCGCCGCCGCCACGCCGCCGAGCAGGCCGCCGCCGCTCACGGGGACCAGCACCAGTTCCACCTCCGGCCACTCCTCGGCAATCTCCAGCCCGCAGGTCGCCTGCCCGGCAATAATCTTCTCGTCGTCGTAGGGCGGAGCCACCACGTAGCCATGCTTGCGCACCAGTTCCTCGGCCTTGGCCAGCCGCTCGCTGGACGACACGCCCACGTCTACCACCTCCGCGCCCAGCGCGAGAGTTCCGGCGCGCTTGATGGCCGGCGCGTTCGACGGCATCACGATCACCGCCTTAGCCCCCACCGCCCTCGCGGCCCAGGCAACGGCCTGCGCATGGTTGCCGCTGGAGTAGGTGATGACGCCGCGCCCAAGTTCCTCCGGCGTCATCTGCAGAATCTTGTTGGCAGCGCCGCGAATCTTGAAGGCGCCCATGGGCTGCAGCCCCTCGGCCTTCAGCCGAATCTCCTTGTCCGTTCCAAAGCCCGACAGCCCGGGAAAGGCCGCCTTCAGCAGCGGCGTCCGTACCGCGATCCCCGCAATCCGCGCCGCCGCTGCGCGAATCTCTTCTACCGTCGTCAGATGCATCGTCACTCCCTCATCCCCCACGCGCCTCGATCCATTGTGCGCCCTTCTAGAGCAAAACCAGTGTAAACGTGCCCCTGCCGAGGGCCTACAAGGTGCTTTCTCCTGAGGGAAAAGTCCATTGAGAGCATAGCCACTGGGTACAGCTACTCTGGTTTTGCTATATTCCACCACCCGCGCGCCAACTCCGCTCGCTCCACAAAAGCAAAGCGCGGCAGCCGAAGCTGCCGCGCTTTGGGTTACGTCTCGTTCGGGTTTAGAACGTGAACTTGGCCGCAACCTGCAGTTGGCGGGGGCCATAGAGGAAGCCCGTGGTGGTCGATTTCACGTTGAAGGCGCTAGCGCCCGTGCCGGTGTAGGGGCTGAAGCAGCCCTGCAGCGACGAGGAAGAAGGAGCCGCGCCCGTAGCCGAGCAGACCACCTTGCTGCCGGAAGGCAGCGTGATGGTTGCGGAGGCCGCGTTATAGGCGCCGTAGGTCGAGTTCACGCCCTGGGTGATGGTCTGGTTCAGGAAGTTGAACGCATCCATGCTCAGGTCCAGCGACATGGCTTCGTGAATGGCGAACTTGCGCGACAAGCGCAGGTCAGCGTCGTTCCAGCCGGGCATCGGAATGCTGTTGCGGCCCACGTACGGCGGACGGCCACCGGTGGCCGAACCCGAACCCGAGCTGATGGCGCCACCGTAAATGCCACCGTCGTCCGCGTAGCTGGTAGCCGAGGTGGAACCGGAGTAGATGGTGCCCGAGTAGCCCAGGTAGACAGGCTCGCCGCCAGAGGCAATCTCGCTGCCGGAGAACGACCAGCCATTGACCACGTTGCGCATCAGAAGGTTCTCAAAGTGGAAGGACGGCTGGTAGACGAAGGTAAGGGTAAAGCGGTTGCGGATGTCGGTATCCGACGCGCCGTTGTCGCCCTGGATGTGGTTCGGATCCAGCGGCGTGTCGCCGCCGTAGAAGGTGCCGCTGTTTCCGCCCACCTGGCCGGTATCCGAGGCATGTGCCCAGGTGTAGTTGGCCACAACCTCAAGGCCGTTCGACATCTGCTTGCGCACCGTGGCAGCCAACCCGTTATACCAGGTGTTGGCCGCGCTGAAACCGGTGTTGAAGCTGGCCAACTGGGTGCTGGCGTTCTGAGCCGCTCCGGCGACCTGATAGCGGCGATCTGTCGGCAGGTAGACGGGAACCGTCATCTGCTGGGTGAGGTTGCCATTGGCGTCCAATACGTTGTAGGTCTTGATGCCGCTCGGCTTCTGGCCAATCAACTGCGCGTCCAGAAACACCGGCAGGCGCATGCCGCGCGTGCCCACGTAGCCGATGCTGAGCGAGAGCTTGCCGGGCAGAATCTGCTCGATCGAGAGCGACATTTCGTGCGCGTAGGGCGGCACAAAGTTCGGATCGAGACCGTGGAAGCTCTGCGTACCCAGGTTGCTGGGCCCCTTCACAGACGGGAGCGTGCCGCCAGTCGGTGCCAGAGCAGTGGTCAGCGACGGGCCCGGGGGCAGGAACGGAACGTTCGGGTACTGTTCGGTAGCCGAGGCGACGAACGCGGGCGTGCAGCTCGATTTGCAGCCGGCGTAGTTGTAGTTGACTTGAACCACGCCGTTTTCCACGCGCATCGCGTAGTAAGTGGAGCCCTGGTTCAGCGCGCTGTAGATGCCGTAGCCGCCGCGAACGACAGTGCCGGGCATCACCTGGTAGCTGAAGCCCATGCGCGGAGTAACGCGGGTAGCGACGTTCTTGATGGTCTGAGTGTACTCGGTGGAAATCGTCGGGTAGTTGTTGTTGACCAGGCCGGGGGCCGGGGTCAGCTGTACGTCGTAGCGCACGCCGGCGTTCACGGTCAGCTTGCGGTTCACCGCCCAGGTGTCGCCAAGGAAGAAGTCGAACATGTTCATGTAGAAGTCGTCTTTACCCTGGGTACCGCTCGCCTTGTTCACCTGGTCGTAGGTCTGTACAAAAGTGTTGTAGTGGTAGCCGGCATAGGGATCGGTGTCGCCCGACTGGCCTGCAAAGGCGTCGGCAACCCAGTCGGCAAACTGGGCAGCGTTGTTGGTGTCGGAGTAACTGTAGAGGCCGCCGCCCTGGTAGAGGTTGATCATCACCTCGTGGACGTTATTGATGTCGCCGCCGAACTTGAGGGTATGGCGGTTCTTGGCCCAGCTAAAGACATCCGAACCCTGGATGCGGTGCTCGTCCGGCTCGGCGATACGGGGCAGAGCGTTGGGCATACCGAAGGTCAGCACGCCAATACCCACCGAAGGGCCTGCATCGTTGGCGCCTGCCGTCTCCAGATCGCGGCCCCACTGGCCGCGGACCTGGTTCACCATTGTGCTGCTCAGGGTGGTGGTCAGTCCGCCAACCAGGAAGCGCTCGTGGTAAGCCGTCGGTCCGTTGGTCGTCGGCGAGCTGTTCGAGATGGTCGGCGTCGAGGTGTAGCCGTTCGACGAGGTGAAATCGGCGAAGTTGAAGTTGACGAACGCGTCGTTCTTCGCGTTGATGTGGTAATCCAAACGCGGGAAGAAAAGATCCTGCTTGGCGTAGCGCGAGGGAGCTGCCTCGCCCACGTTGATCAGGAACTGGAGGGCTGCCGTACACATCGTGCTGGTAACCGTCGTCGGGCACTGGGTGGGCGAGATAACGGTGCCGGCCGAGTTGGAGGCCAGAGGCGTCAGCGAGATGGTGTTGGTGTTGTAGTAGAGAGCGCGGCCCACGCGGCGATAGCCGTCGTAGGTGAAGAAGTAGAACAGGCGATCCTTCAGCAGCGGGCCACCCACCGAACCGCCAAACTGGTTCTGCTGGTGGATGGGCTGGGTCAGCAGCGCTGCGGCAACCTGCGGGAAAGCGGACGAGCTGCCATAAAGAGCGTTGTACTTGGCCATCGGATCGAGGGCATTCAGATCCGGATAACGCAGGTTGTAGAACAGGTCGCCATGCAGATTGTTCGAGCCGCTCTTGGTGATCGCGTTCACCTGGCCGCCGGCCGCCTGGCCGAACTCAACCGAGTAGTTCGAGGTCTCGGCCTGGAACTCCTTGATCGAGTCCACAGAATAAACGTAGGGCGCGCCCGAGGCGCGGCCGCGAGCTTCGGAGAACAGCATCTGGTTGTTGTTGGCGCCGTCCACGTAGTTCTGGTTGTAGAGGCCGCTGATGCCGTGAAAGCTGATCAGGCCGCTGGTACCGTCCTGGGTCACGTTCGGCGTCAGCAGCACGAAGGTGGACCAGTTGCGGGCCGCGACGGGCAGGTTCTGCACCATCTGCTGGTCCATCACCTGCGAAACTTCCGTCTTTTCCGTGTCCAGAATCGCTCCGCTGCCCTCTACCTCGACAGTGGTCGTCTCTGCCTTCACGCTCATCGTCAGGTTGATGGACAGCGTCTGGCCCACGATCAGCGTCAGGCCCTTTGCCTCGGAGGCGCCGAAGTTGGCGGCCTTGGCAGTCACCTTGTAGTGGCCCGACTGCAGGAAGGGCGCCGTGTAGATGCCGGCGGCATTCGACGTGAAGTTGTGCGAAACGTTGGTGTCCGTGTCGGTCACCGTCACCGTTGCGCCGGGGATCACGGCCTGGGCCGCGTCCATGATCGTTCCGGTAATGGTGCCTGCGCCGGCGGACTGCGCCGACGCATTACTGCCGGCGAAGATCGCTATGATCGCCGCCAGGGCCAGCACGGCGAAAAACCGCGGGGTAGAAAGTTTGCAAAGTCGATTCATGGCTCTCCTGCAATATTGCCGATTCGGTTCAAAGAGTGACAAATTGTCGTTCACGCGGCCAGCTAAGGCTAGATGGGATTTCCGGCCGCTGGCTCGTGGTACCGCCCTGAGGAAGGGTGTTGCCTGACATTGAAAGATGCGCCTGCTTCTTCCGGGGAAATTCCGGCAGGCCTCTGGCGCACCTTCTCACTACAGATTGAATAGGTTGGAAGAACTGAAGATGAGGCCCACGTTCAATTCCTATTACAGAATTGTTAAAGGACGATGAATTACAGACGGAACGGCCCTCTTTTGTGGAAAAGAAGGCCGTTGCTTTTCAGCCGTTTGCGGGGCTGGATTGCAGGGTTGGCTCTACTCGTAGGCCAGGGCGTCAATCGGGTCCTTGCGCGCCGCCAGCCATGCCGGATACAACGCACCGCAGACCGATCCGGTAAACGCGATCAGCGCGCCCCGCACCACCCAATCCGTGCTCATGTCCAGATACAGCGTGGGGAAGCGCTGCGCCAGCAGCGCCTTGACCAGGAACGAAACCAGGATGCCCAGAATCACGCCCGCCACCGACAGCACCGCCGTCTCGCGCAGCACCACCGTGACCACGGTGAACTGCGAAGCGCCCATCGACTTCAGGATGCCGATCTCGCGCGTCCGCTCCAGCACCGAGGTGTACATCGCCTGGAAGATCACCAGGAAGCCGATGATCACAGCAATTCCGATCACTACCCGCATCGCCGTGTTCAGCGCCGGAATGTGGTCCGGAGTCATCAGCGAGTACCACTCTTCCATGGTCATCACCTGGTAGTTTTCCAGCCCCGGCGTGGCCAGTATCTCGCGCATTACCACGGGAATATTCTCCGGCTCGTCCACCTTCACGTAGAACAGCGAGGCCTTGCCCTCGGACCCCATTAGCTCGCCCATGGTCTTGAGCTGGATCAGCTTGCGCCCGCCCTTGCCATGCTGAAAGATGCCGGCGATGCGGAACGGATGCTTGAAGATCTGGATCGTGTCGCCCACCTTGTGCCCGCCGCCCGTGGCGGAAAACACGTCGTCCACAATCACGTCGTAGGGCCCCTGCATGGGTCCGCCTTCGAGATACACAAACGGGCTCAGGCGGCTGTAGCTGGCGTAATCCACGCCCCACAGCACCTCCAGCCCGTCGGCCATCGAGAGGTTGGTAATCACCGGCGAGGCCACCGTCACATGCGGCATCTTGGCCAGCACACCGGACAGTTGCGCGGAGATGGGCGCGCCGCTGACTCCGCTAAAGATCATGGCGTTGCCCGGACGCACCGTCAGGTCCGCGCCGATGCCGTTGTTCATCCGCTTCTGGCCGGTCAACTGTCCCAGCATGATGGCGATAATCGTGAGCATCATGACCACTTCAATGGCCACCGCCAGCACGCTGATCACGGAGCGCAGCGGCCGGTGAAGCAGATTTGCAAAGATGAGCTTGTTCATTCTCGAGTCTGACCGTCGGAGGGCATGCTTGAGCGCACGCCGCCCCCACTCTCAGGTTAACAGCCCCTCCCCGCTGCCTGTTTCCCGCCCCTGACGCATCTTTGGTGAAAATCCTGAAAACGCGGCTAATTGCCTTTGACTCCTGTTTCTTGGAGGTTTATCGTGAAGGTTAAATTCCAGGGAGGCATACCTCCTTTCCGGCAGCCGATGGGAAACTTTGGAGAAGAACTGCGCATGGAGCGGCTGGCCCGCGGCATAGCGCTGGAGCAAATCACCGCCGTAACCAAGATCAGCCAGCGTCACCTGCTGGCGCTTGAGCAGGAGCATTTTCGCCTGCTGCCCGGCGGCATTCTCTCCAAGGGCATCGTGCGCGGTTACACCTCCGCGCTGGGCCTGGACCAGGACGCATGGACCGAGCGCTTCCTGAAGGCCTCCGGCCAGGCTGAAGACGACGATGACAACTGGACCGCGTTTGCAGCCAACGTGGGCAAGTCGCGCATCCTCAGCCACGACGCCGCCGAGGCCCGCATCCGCTGGGCCGGGGCCATCCTGCTGCTGCTGCTGGTTTCCACCGGCGCATTCTTCGCCGTTCGCTATTACGGTCTCCGCTCCGGCTGGTGGCCCACTCTGGTTCCCGATGGCAGCCTGTACGCATGGGTCGAATCCGCGCGCCACGCGCTGCACCGCCTCTTCTCCCACCAACACTAATCCTCAATCCCCTGTTCCCTGACCCCTGACCCCTGACCCCTGACCACTGACCACTGACCACTGATCCCTGCTCACCCCCCATTCCTCCCCGTTCGCTGCCTTTCTTTGCCGATAGTTGCCCGGGCCGATTACCATACAAAAATGCACAGGTGGGTCAACGCCTTCCGGTGCTGCTTCTCGCCTGGGCCCGCGGGCTTGTCGTGACCTTACCGGTCCGCAGTTTCCGGCCAGAACGGGAAGCATTTCCGAATCCCTTCAATGGGCAGGAGCTTCAAGTTGAGCGATCGTTTCCTATTTACCTCTGAGTCCGTCACTGAAGGCCATCCCGACAAGATTGCCGATCAGGTTTCCGACGCCATTCTGGACGCCTGCCTGGAGCAGGATCCCTACAGCCGCGTGGCCGCCGAAACTCTCACCGCCACCGGGCTTGTAGTGATTGCCGGCGAAATCACCACCAAGGCCTACGTTGACTTTCAGGGCCTGGTCCGCGGCGTAGTAGCCTCCATCGGCTACGACAACGCCCTCTACGGCTTCGACTCGAACACCTGCGCGGTGATCTCCACCATCAACAAGCAGTCGGGCGACATCGCCCAGGGCGTGGACACCGGCGGCGCCGGCGACCAGGGCATGATGTTCGGCTACGCGTCGAACGAAACCCCCGAGTTGATGCCAGCCGCCATCTCGCTGGCCCACAAGCTCTGCCGCAAGCTCACCGAAGTCCGCAAGAGCGGCAAACTCGCCTACCTCCGCCCCGACGGCAAGAGCCAGGTCACGGTGGAATACGTCGATGGCAAGGTTGCCCGCATCGACGCCGTCGTCATCAGCTCGCAGCACGCCGAGAGCGTCACCACCGAGGAACTCCGCGCCGACATCCTCAAGTACGTGATCCAGGCCGTGCTCCCCGCCGAGTGGCTGGACGAGAACACCAAGTACCACATCAATCCGACCGGCCGCTTTGTCATCGGCGGACCGATGGGCGACACCGGCCTGACCGGCCGCAAGATCATCGTGGACACCTACGGTGGCGCGGGCCGTCACGGCGGCGGCGCTTTCTCGGGCAAGGACCCGACGAAGGTTGACCGTTCGGCTGCCTACATGGCGCGCTACATCGCCAAGAACATCGTGGCCGCCGGCCTGGCCGACAAGGCCGAGGTCCAACTGGCCTACGCCATCGGCGTCGCCGAGCCCGTCTCTGTGCTCGTTGACACCTTCGGCACGGGCAAGGTGGACGACTCGAAGCTCACCAACCTGGTGCGCAAGAACTTCTCGCTGACGCCGAAGGGCATCATCGAGAGCCTGAACCTGCGCCGCCCCATTTACCAGAAGACCGCCGCCTACGGCCACTTCGGCCGCACCGAGCCCGAGTTCACCTGGGAAGCCACCGACAAGGCCGCCGCCCTTGCCGAGCAAACCGGCCTGAAGGCAGCCGCCAAGTAAACCCGCATCAAGCCAAGAAGGCCGGACCTGCCCCCGCAGGCCCGGCCTTTTTCTCTGCGCTAAATCTCGCCATCCCGAAAGGGATTCAGCTCATCCACGGGCAAAAATGGACCAAGTTCCCAATCAGGAAATATTGCCCTATCATTACTTCGATAGTTGTTGGCGGACCAGATGAAGAAGACTACAAGAAAGCGCATGGAATACTACGAGTTCTTCGCCGGTGGGGGAATGGCGCGCCTTGGCCTGGGGAATCGCTGGAAGTGTCTCTTTGCCAATGACATCGACGAGATGAAGTCCTCTTGCTATCGCTTTAATTTTAAAGGGGCAGACGAGCTTTCTGTTTGCGATATTGCCCGGCTTACTCACCGCGATCTCCCCGGTAAAGTGGATTTAGCTTGGGCTTCGTTTCCATGCCAAGATCTTTCTCTCGCCGGAAATGGCGCCGGGCTAGAGGGAAAAAGATCCGGGCTGTTCTGGGAGTTCTGGCGGCTCGTCAAGGGACTTAAAGCAGAGGGAAGGGCACCCCGCACAATCGTGCTGGAAAACGTCTACGGAACGATTACTTCCCATGATGGCAAGGATATGGCAGCCATTTGCGCAGCGCTTGCCGGCGAAGGCTACCGTTTTGCCCCTCTGGTGATCGATGCCGCGCTGTTCTTGCCGCAGAGTCGGCCTAGATTGTTCATCGTTGGTTTTGATCCTGACACCGAACCTCCACGAGAACTTATTTGCGAGGGTCCACAATCCCCTTGGCACCCGGAAACTTTCGGTATCCCATATGACCAACTCGATGAAACTGCCCGCGCGGCCTGGCTTTGGCTTCGTCTTCCAGCACCAGCGAAACGGACGACTCGACTCGTTGATTTCATAGAAGACGAGCCAACAGGAGTGAGTTGGCACTCAGAGTTTGAGACCAGACGCCTGCTTTCGATGATGAGTCCCATCAACCAAGAGAAGGTACAAGCGGCAAAGTCGTCTGGGCGCAAAATGGTTGGCGCAATCTATAGGCGGACTCGGCCTAATCAGGATGGGGTGAAGGTTCAGCGCGCTGAGGTTCGATTTGATGACGTCGCGGGCTGTTTAAGAACCCCGGCAGGAGGATCGAGTCGTCAGATTGTGCTAATTGTCGAAGGGAGCAGGGTGAAAAGTCGGCTACTCTCTCCCCGTGAAGCCGCAAGGCTCATGGGAATACCTGAAAAATACTCTCTGCCGAAACGGTACAACGACGCCTATCACTTAGCTGGAGATGGCGTTGCTGTATCTGTTGTGGCGTGGCTGGCTAGACACGTGATCGAACCGTCCGTAGCATCGGAAGCTAAGAGGGCGGTCGCTTGATGGCAAGATCGAACCGTATCGACAAGAGTCTCACAATTCCTTGCGAACTGACTGAAGAAGCGCGATCGCGCGTAGATGCATACGCGAAGGCGTTAATAGCCGCCGCTCCGTCGATTGGAGAGCATCACCTACCCGAGCGCGATTTCTGGAGATCTCGACTTTTCTTCAGCGCTGTCGAGAAGATTCGTGGCACTCAAGCAGCTTCTGTTGGAAAGAAGAAAGCCTTTATTGACTCGGCGCTTCAGGCTCTCCAAGCTTCCCATGCAATTGGAAGTTTCGCATTTACTGGCGCTGGCGACCGCCACGACTATCAGGTTGTCATGCCCGATGGGCGTGTTTGCATCATTGAAGCCAAAGGATGCCTCGATGGCAACAATACGACGGTATACACCCGTCCTCCCAACGCCGATGAATTCATAATTTGGTCTCTTTGCCAGAACCCCGGCGCCGACCCTCGACACAATGTGTGGTCAGGCATTCACACCCGGCTAGGCGGAAAGATAATCTCTGAAAAGGAAGCCGTAGATGCCCTGGTCGTTTGGGATGCTCTTTGCGGATCAGGACGTCCCTGTCCAAAGGATGTGGCGGAGCGCGGAAGAGATGTAGAAGGACACCATTTCCCTCCACCGTGCATTTATTTATTTCCGCGCACAATTCCTGATCCAAGAAACAATCCGAACCCCGCTGTCTGGAAGCTCAATGAAGTGAGATTCGCCAAGTCTCTTCTCGAACATTTCGGTGGCGATGAGAGGGACGTGGCCGAGGTCCATATAGAAGTGCGGATGAATCAAGCAAACGTCGAGCGAAAGACTACCCTGAAACGCCAAGGGGCAATTTTGGCGGAGTCTGGATGGACCGAGCTCAAACGTGCAACACGCTAATGACGGATACAGTTGACACCATGACGCGGAGTGAAATCATGCGACGCGTGCGCTCGACCGACACCAAACCCGAGATGCAGGTTCGGTCTATCGCTCACCGTCTTGGCTATCGATTCCGTCTTCATCGCGCCGATTTGCCCGGAAAACCCGATCTGACGTTTCCTGGATTGCGCAAGATCGTTTTTGTCCATGGTTGTTTCTGGCATCGGCACAAGAGATGCAAAGAAGCGACAATGCCAGCCTCTCGCCGAGATTACTGGGAAACGAAACTGGAGAGAAACGCGACCCGAGACAAGGAAAGCTGCGCTGCTCTTCGCAGGCTCGGCTGGCGGGTGCTTGTCGTCTGGGAATGCCAGTTGAAGAATCCAGCGCGCGTCGAATCCCGGCTCAAGCGCTTCCTCGATTCCTAACCTCCGGCATAATGCTTTTTCCTCATGCCTGCGTCCATGACTTAGAATTCATCGTGGCGCCGATGCGCCCGTTTCTTGAAGGAGATCTCCATGCGTTCTCCGGCACTTGCCGCTCTTTTGCTGCTCGCCTCTGCCTCCTTTGCCGCCGCCCAGTCCACCGCCCACTGGAGCTACGAGGGCAAAACCGGCCCCATTGTCTGGAGCAAGCTTGACCCCAGCTACGCGGCCTGCAACAAGGGCCATGAACAGTCGCCCATCGACATCCGCGGCGCGCACCTGAACAAGGCCCTGCCCCCCATCGAGTTCCACTACATCTCCGGCGGCGTCACCATGGTCAACAACGGCCACGCCATTCAGGCAAATGTCCACCCCGGCAGCTACATCGTGGCGGGCGGCACTCGCTACGATCTCGTCCAGTTTCACTTCCACACACCCAGCGAGGAGGCCGTCCACGGCAAGTACAGCGACATGGACGTGCACCTGGTGCACAAGTCGGCCGACGGCAAGCTGGCCGTCATCGCCGTCCGCTTCATCCGCGATCAGGACATCCCCAACGCGCAACTCGCCACCCTCAGCGAGCATCTGCCCAAGGCCGAAGGCAAGGAAGAAAAGATCGACGAGATGGTCAACCCCGTCGGCTTCCTGCCCGCCGACCGCGGCTACTGGACCTACACGGGCTCGCTCACCACGCCTCCCTGCACCGAAGGCGTCCGCTGGTTCGTCTTTGAGCAGGAGATGCCCATGAGCCGTACCCAGTACCGGCTCTTCACGTCGATCTACAAGATCAACTCCCGCCCCCTGCAGGACGCGCACGGCCGCCGCATCGAAGCCAACGAGTAGTTTTTTCTCCGCTCGTCGAGCCAGGGAAAGCAACAGGGCGCGGAATCGATCCGCGCCCTGTTTGTTTTGCTCGACACATCCAGCAACGAAGCCCCAGTGCCCCGTCCAGGCGCAGTTTCATCGCGCGTGGGCGGGAAAGCACGAATGCAACGTATCGAAGCAGAGGAAGACTACTCGGCCAGCGGCGTGAACCGCAGCGCCAGTCCCTCATCGACCGCTGCGACCGTCACCCCGGCCAAATCCTCTACGCGGTAGTGCGCCTCGCCCAGCAACTCCAGCGGATGCGAAAAGGTCGTCGCCACCACGGTGCACCCTGCCGCGCGCCCGGCCCGCACGCCCGACGCCGCGTCCTCAAAGACCACGCACTCCTCCGGCCGCACGCCCAGCAGCGCCGCGCCCGCCAGGTAGGGATCGGGATGGGGTTTGCCCCGGCGCACATCGTCGCCGGTCACGATCCGCTCCGGCACGGGAACCCCGCCCACCGCCAGCCGCGCCCGCACCAGCCGGTCGGTTGCGCTCGTCACCACCGTCCAGCGCTCGCGTGGCAGAGCCGCCAGCAGTTCGCGCACGCCAGGCAAAACACGCAGATCGTCGTTGTCCTCTACTTCGAAGTCCTCGATGATCTTCAGTTCCGCCGCAATCTCGTCCTCGTCCTTCAGTTCCGGACGCACGCGCAAGAGCGTGTCCGCGGCGCGGCAGCCATGCACAATCGAGAGTGCCCGCTCCGGCTCGATGCCGCGCAGCCTGCAATACCGCGTCCAACTGCGGTCCACCGACCCGATCGACGAGATCAGAATCCCGTCCGAGTCGAACAGCACACCCTTGCAATGAATTTCAACCGGAGATGAAGAAGAAGAGAATGAAGCCATGGCTCCATTCTACCGGTGGCGATTTCTATTGATCTGGCAGTCGAAATACTGTCGGGGGGCCCCATCCTTTCCCGCGTCTCTTGCGGGAAAGGGTGGGAGAGCAATGTCACGGCTTTCTTGCCCGATCAATTGCGTTTTGCCCGGCTATCCTTCGGCGTCACGAAGCTGGCCTTCGCCGGAATGCTGAGCGTCACCGACCCCTGCACCGCAGACTTCGACGCGCCTTGCACGGCCTCGTTCTGCCCCAGCGTCAGCTTGCCCTGGCCAATCTCCGCTTCGGCTGTCCAGCGCTCAAAGCGGGCCAGCGCAGGAGGAATAGTCCCCGCAGCGCCGCTGACCGAACCGCGCTTCCAGTTCAGATGCAGAGCGCCGGTGGCCGAGCCGGCCAGATCGTCGCCGGTGTAACCGGTCATCTCCAGCTTGCCCGCGGCATTCACCTCGCCACCCGACCAGCGTTCGCCGACGAGTTGGCCCACCGCCGCCGGGCTCAGCTTCTCCAGCGAACCGCTCAGTTCATACTCGGGTTTCGCGCCTGCCTTCACCGTTCCGGCGATGTACGCACGGCCGCCCAGCAGTTCGCCTTCCAGCGCCGTAATCTCCGCGCCGGCCGCGTTCATCGTTAAATCCAGGGTGGCCTTGCGCAGCGTGACCGGCCCCAGCGCCAGCGCGTCGGCCTTCACAGTGCCCTCCAGCCGAGGCCACACGGCAGCAGCAGCCGGATGCAGCCGGTCAATCACCTGCGACAGCAGCGTGCCCTTGGTCGGAACCCCCAGTAGCGCCGCCTGCAGCGTGGCCGCGTCCAGCGTGCCGAACTGGACCGCAAACCGGGGCGCGCAATCGCCGCAGTCTGCAGGCAGCCGCAGGCTTGCCGTACCCTTCAGCGGCCCATACGAAAACGTCACCGGCTCCCAGCGCAAACCGCCGTCTTCCATGTGCAGCGTGGCCTGCGCAATCTGCACGTGGTTCACCAGGTAGTCGGCCTTCCAGTTGGCGTTGCGCAGCACCACGGTTCCCGTAAGGCTGTCGTTCACCGGAGCCGCGCCAGGATCGGCATTCTTCTTTGCCTGTTCGGCTACCGGTGCGCCGCCCGCCGGGCTCGCGCTCAAATCTACTTCCTCGGCTGGCATCCACGGCCCCACGGCAGTCAGATCCACGCCCAGCGGATCGCCCGCCAGCGCATCCAGCGCCGCCGCGCTCTTCATCCCCGTGGCGTGCGCCAGTTCCCGCGCCCGCGCCACGCTGGCCTGCCCGTGCAGCGCAATCTGGTAGCCTTTGGCATCCACGCGCAGGCTCACCGTCAGCGGCGTCGCGCCGCCTGCGGGAAACGCCACGGTTCCCGTCAGCGCCGCGGTTTCGCCCGCAGCCGCTTGCAGCGCGATCTTTTCCGCCGTCAGCGGCTGGCTCAGTCCTCCGCCGCTCAGTTGGAACCCGTCCACCGTAAAGCCGCCCGTCAGCGGACCCGGCTCCGCGCCAGCCGGCTTCTTCCCCCGCGCCGCCTTGCCGGAAGCAGTAGGCTTTTGCTCCGCAGACGGGCCGCCGGCTGCCGCCACATATGCGACCTTGCCGCTCACGGTTCCCGACGCCTCCAGGCCCGCGCCGAGCCCACTACGCACGGTCCGCAGCGCGTCCAACCCTGCCGCCACTGGAATCTTGTCCAGTTCCACCGTCATCCTGCCGGTGCCCGCGCCTGGCAACCGCCCCGGAATCTCCCCGGTAATGCGCACATGGCCCGACCCCAGCGGCGACTCGCACTGCAGGTTCTGCACCGCATGTGCCGAGTAGTGGTACACAAACCCGCAGTTGGCGTCGAAGTCCATCGGCGAAACCGGCGCAAACTCCTCGCGATGCACGCCCGCGGCCCGCAGCCGCGCCTTGCCCTGCGCCGCCTCGGCTGTTCCTTCCAAATGCAGTTCGCCGCGCAGATCGCCGCGCCAGCCCGCATCGCGGCCCAGCACCAGCCGCGTCAACTGTCCCAACTGCGCCTCGCGCCACTGCATATCCAACCGCACCGGCATCAGGCGCAACTGCGCAGCATTCTTCACGGTAGCGTCCAGTTCCACGACGCCCGTATCGCCCTGGGTCAGATTCAGATCGGTGCGCGCCGGCTGGCCCTTCAACTGCAGCCGCCACTCGCCCGGCCGGTCCTGCCACAGGGACAGATCCGTATCCACCAGCGAGAAGGGCAGCTTTTCCGCTCCGTTTTTGATGTTGATCCGGGAATTGGTTGCCCGCAGATAGGGCAGATGGCGGGACTGTGCCGCTGCAGCCGCTCCCGCGCCGGCCTGCGCCGCAGCGCTACCGAAGAACGAATCCAGATTCCAGCGGCCGTCCGGCGCGCGCACCAGGTTCACGCTTGCCTCGTCCACGCTGATGCGGCTCAGTTCCAGCTTGCCGCGCCACAGCGCCAGCAGCCGGATCGGCGCAACCACTGAGTTGGCGTGCAGCACCGGCTCCACACCGTAGGCCGGGTCTTCCTCAACGTTCACATTGCTCAGCACAAACGCCGGGCGCGGCAGCAAGCGCACACTCACTTCCGACATGCGCACCGGCCTGCCCAGCGAAGCCGACATCAGCCCCGCAATCCGTTTTTGGTAGTGATTCAGGCTTACCAGCGGGGGAACCACCAACAGAACCGCCAACGCAGCCAGTCCCGCCGCCGCATACCACAACCGCTTCCGCTTTACTTGCCGGCCTTGCACATCGTCCGCCATGGAATTCCAGAATAAACTGTCTCAGCGCACAGGGTGCAGGGTTCGCGTCCAACGCGTATCGGAAATCAGATGCAGCGCCACGTGAGCCATCCAGGCCACCGCGTGACCTGCTCCCGTCTGGTTGTATTCGTCTTCCGGCGTCTCAAACGACCAATAGTTGAAAAGAGGCCGCCCGACAATGTTTTCCCGAGGCACAAAGCCCCAGAAGCGCGAGTCGAGGCTGTCGTGCCGGTGGTCGCCCATCATGAAATACTTGCCCGCGGGCACCACCAGGTCGCCGTTAGCAATGTGGCTCGGGAACTCGACGGCCCAGCTATCTGTAGCGCCGCCCGGCTGCGGATAGGGCGGCATGGACGGAAACTCGTCCAGAAAGTCCTGATGATTGTCCGGCGTGGTGGCCTCGGCGTGCGGCTGGTTCTGCGGCTGGCCGTTGATGTACACAATCCCGTTGTGCAGATGGATGTGGTCGCCGGGTAGGCCGATCAGCCGCTTCACCAGGATCAGATACTGCGGCTTGCCTTCGGCGTCCAGATCGGCCACCGGCTTGAGGAACACCACTATGTCGTTGCGCCGGGGCTCCCGATAGCGCACCAGGGGCATCCATTTCGAACTGGGCGCCAGCGTGATGCGATCCACCACCAAGTGGTCGCCCACCAGCAGCGTCTTCTCCATCGAGCCCGACGGAATCACGAAGTTCTGCGCCAGAAAGGTGAGGATGAACAGGCCCACCACCAGCACTCCGCAGATGCTGGCCAATGCTTCCAGAGGAGTCTCTTCCACAACGGCCTGAGCCGCTGCGGTCTCTGTCTCGGGGGTCGTCTTTTCTGCCGGCGTATTCTTCTTTGTCATCCAGTCGCTCGTTCTTAGGGGTCAGGGGTCAGAGATCAGGGATCAGCTCAGAACCCATCTCTCAGGCCGCATACAGCGGCTCACGTTCCATGGCCCCTGGCCCCTGATCCCTGATCCCTGTTCCCTGTTCTTTAGTGCACCACGCGGAAGATTCGCTTCCAGCGCGCAAAGCCCTTCAGCTTCGCCGGCAGTTCCCTGTCGTGTCCGAGTCTATCATCCGAGGCTTGCTGCACATCGGTGGTCGAAGGCCGCGTCAGCGAGAAGTAAATCACCAGCGGACGGGCCACAATCGCCTGGCGCGGCACGAATCCCCAGAAGCGCGAATCCTTGCTGTGGTTGCGGTTGTCGCCCAGCACAAAGTACGCGCCCGCCGGCACCACCAGTTCCCCGTTGCGCACCAGGCCCTGCATCTGCCGCCACCAGTCCGGGTCCACCTGCGGGTCCGTGTAGACCCGCGCCGGAAAGTTGTCGCGGAAGGAGTTCGGAGGCGCGGGCTCGAAGGCCGCATAGGGCTCGTCCAGCGGCTCGCCGTTCACCAGCACCCGCCCGTCTTCAATGCGCAGCCGGTCGCCCGGCACTCCCACCACCCGCTTGACCAGCAGCGGCGGATCGGGATGATGAAAAACGATGATGTCGCCGCGCCGCACCTCGCGGTAGGGCATCAGCCAGCGGCTCAAGCCGCCCTCGGGCGCGTACACCTGCTTGTTGAACAGCAGAAAGTCGCCCACCAGCAGCGTGCGCTCCATGCTCTCTGAGGGAATCAGCAGCGGCTGCAAGACAAATGTGAGCAGGAACAGAGCCACAACCACCGTCCGCAACAGCGAAGACAGGGCTTCGGACACGGCCGGCATTCGATCGGCCGGCCGCGGCGTCGTCTCCTCCGGTATCTGTAGGGCGCTGCTCATGCTTCTGTCTCTTCCTCTTCTGCTGCCTCGTGCGGGTTGTCGCCCATCCTGTCCAGTTTCTCCAGCGCCCGCCGCGCCGCGTCCTGCTCGGCATTCTTCTTGGTGCTTCCCGTGCCGCGCGCCAGGGCCGTACCCGGCCCGGCGGCTTCCCCCTTCAACCGGACCTCCACCAGAAACCGCTTGCGATGGTCCGGCCCGCTCTCGCTCTTCACACGGTACACCGGCGTACCGCTGCGGTCTGCCTGCAGGCGCTCCTGCAACGCCGACTTGTAGTTGCCCAGCGCCGCACCGGAGCGCAGTTCCTCGGCCAGTTGGTCTGCCGCCGCGCCAATCACCTGCGTCTCGACAAACCGCTGCACAGGCTCCAGACCGCCATCCAGATAGAGCGCGCCGATCACGGCCTCCATGCCGTTGGAGAGCACCGTACTCTTGCGCCGCAACCCGCTGCGATCCTCGCCCCGGCTCAGCAGCAGATAGCGCCCCAGGTCCAGCGCCGCGGCCACCTGTGCCATGTGCTGCCGGCTCACCAGTTGCGCGCGCACCCGGGTCAGTTCTCCCTCGTGCCACTCCGGGTGCTGCTCAAACAGAACCTCGGCCACCACCAGCCCCAGAACGGCGTCGCCCAAGAACTCCAGGCGCTCGTTGTCGCCGGCCCCGTGGCTGTCTTCCAGTCCTTCGCGGGTCTCGGTCTCGGCCCGCTCTTTGGCCATCTGCTCGTGCGCCAGCGAACGGTGGGTCAGAGCGCGCACCAGAAGCTCCGGCCGCGCAAATGCATGGCCCAACGCCGCTTCCAGTTCTTCCTGCCTGGCCTCCACGCGCCTTTCGTTCATTCCTGCTCCGCGGCCTTCCCGTCCGGCCGCAGCCGGACGGATTCCGGCCCTCTCTTACCATTAAACGACGTTTGGTGTGTGGAGAGAGCCACATCCATCCATTATTTTGACTGCGAAGGTCCGTTTTGACTCTGCGGAGCCGTTCCCGGGCCGCTCTTCGCGGGGCCATCCGGCCCAGCGGCGGCGTCGGCGTCTTCCTCGCAGCTATGCCCGTTCACCATGTAGGCCGCTTTCACGCCGCGCTCGGCGGCAATGCGCGTGTCCTGCTGGCCGTCGCGGTTTTCCAGCGCCAGCTTGTACTCCGCCAGCGCCTCGTCGCGCTTGCAGTCCAGGTCCAGCATCCGGCCCAGGTAAATGTGCGACCAGGCCAGCAGCCGCGGTTCCTTGCTGGTGGCCAGTGTCTTCTGGAAGTCGGTAATGGCCTCGTCCGGATGGCCGGTCATGGCCGCCAGCCGCGCCAGGATGAAGTTTGCCCGTGCCGTATCGGCAGCGGCTGCAACCGTGTCCTGGTTCCGGTCGCTCTTCATCACCTGATCCACCAGCGCCCGCGCCTTGTTCAGGTCGCCGGCCGCCAACTGCGCCTCGGCCAGATCCAGGCCGGTCAGCTTGCGCGGCTTGCTGCGCTCCAGCACGTCCGCATCTGCTTCCTTGTCGAACTCGAGCGCGCGTATCCGGTGCACCTGCTGGTCCACGTCCATGCTGTACACCATCTCGCCGATGGTGTCGCGCAAACTGGCCGGGTCGTGCTCGAATTGCGTCAGTTGCTCGTAGAAGTACTGCGTCAGCACAAAGCCCTGCGTCATGTCGTGGCGCATGGCGGCCAGCCGCACCGCATCTATCTTCTGCTGCACCGCGCGGCGCTCGCTCTCGTACCTGGGCAGTTCCGAGCGGTCCACCCCGGCCGGAATCTTGTAGGCGGGAATCCCCGTATCCAGGGTCCGCGCCTCGATGGCCTTGATCAGGCACTCGATCGTCAGCGCCACCGTGTCCGAGCGGAAGCGGAACTCCAGCGGCGTATCGCGAATCTCCTTCAGCACCGGCGTTGTCCGGTCGATGGCGTTCGAGCGCGCAAACAGCAGCGGGTCGATCAGGTAGTGCAGATAGGTGTGGCGCACATCCGTCATGCGGATCTTGCCCTCGGCCGACGGCGACACCATCACCACATAGTCCGTGCCGTACACGCGCGCATTCACAATGCCCGGCGAAAGCTGCGGCTCCACCACCACAATGAACCGCCGCCCGTCGTAGGTCGATGCGGGCATCTTCAGGTAGAGGTTCGTGTTCACGATCATCTGCGATAGAGGATCGTGCAACTTGTCGGCCTCCTCGTCGTAGAGCCGGTGCGTGGTCAGCCAGATGCCGTGCAGGTCCGCCGCCGTGGCAAACGCCTTCAGCAGCGGAACAATCTCCGCCACCTGCGTCGCGTCCGGCGGCATCTCCGTCAAATCCGCCGTGGTCTCCATCTCCGGCGGCGGCGTAATGTAGAGCGACAGCGAGATGTACTGCGAGATGTCGCGCTCGGTGCCCGTCATGCGGTGCTGCGCAATGTAGAGGCAGACGGCATCGCGCCGGGCGCGCGCGTCCTCGCTCTTGGCCAGCGCCGCGGCAATCTCCTCGCGCACCCGCTTGCGTTCCGGCGCACTGTCGGCCAGCCCCTCGTCGTAGCCGCAGGCATTCAGCGCCGCCGCCATGATGAAGACCGGCTCGGTGCTGATCATGGAGATGGTCGGCCCGGCCGGGTCCACCAGCGTGGGCGCCTTCTCCCGCGCGAACGCCTGGTCACCGCCCTGGGCAGACGAGCTGCTGGACTGCTGGGCCGCGCCCGTCGCCGGCAACATACCGGCAAAAAGGCAAAGCAAACTGGCGAAAACGACTGCGAACGATCGCGTGCTGCGCATTGTCATGGAAAGGCCTTGCCTCAAAGTCTAGTTAGACGGTCCCCGGGGGTCAAACGGGAGCCCCACCCGTACCGCGCACGGACGATAGGAACGGGTCTTGCAGGCTGCGGAAAACTCCAATTAAGCATGTTTTGAAAGAGCCGGCTTTAACCGAGCCATAAGCGATGCAAAAGAAAGGGTCGCGCTTTACAGGCTGCGGAAAACTCAATCGGTGAAGGGTACGGGCTTCAGCCCGTACGTTAACTGCCTTGAAATTAGTAGGGCTTTACCGGCTGCGGAAAAACTCTCGCCAAACGGGCTTTGTAACAGGGCCCGACTTCAGTCGGGCCGATAAACCACCTGGAATCAGCGGGGCTTTAGCCCCCGAGGGAATCAGACCTCCGATTCCCCGATGAATTTGGTTCTTTTCCCGCAGCCACTTCAGCCCCTGCCGATCTTTCACTCCTGAAAAAAACGACTCTGCGGGATGCCCTCGATCTCAATCCCGAGACACGGGAATGCAGCAGACCTCGGCGCAAATCTCACCCCTCGTCCTCGCCCCGATAAACGCACCCGCTGGTGCAGGTCTCGGCCACCCGCACCTCGCTCAACAGCGGCAGCGAGGGCTTGAGCGCCCTCCAGAGCCACCGCGCCAGATGTTCGCTGGTGGGATTTTCAAGCCCCGCCACCTCGTTCAGGCAGCGGTGATCGATCCTGTCCTCGATCCCCTTGAACGCCGCCTTGATCGCGGCAAAGTCCTCCACCCAGCCCAGCCGCTCGTCCACCGGCCCGGTTACGTGCAGCTCAATCCGGAAGCTGTGCCCGTGCATCCGTCCGCACTTGTGCCCCGCCGGAACATTCGGCAGCCAATGCGCCGCCTCAATCGAAAATGACTTGTAAATCTCCATGGCCCTGTTTCTAGCCTACGCCAGCCGAGCCGCGTTAGCGTGGTAAGCGGCGCTAGCGGCAGGGCAAACGCACCATGGCAAATGAAAGGTCAAGAAATGAGGTTTTGAAAGGGCACGGATTTATCCGTGCCGTTCAATGCCCCTTCGAGTACTGGCCTTTAGGGGCTGAGCGACTGTTCTCTATGTCGCAAACCTTCCCTCAGGGGCTGAAGCCCGGCATATTCCCTATATTTGTGGCACGGATAAATCCGTGCCCTTTCAAAACTAGTGATGACGCGTTTGCCCTGGCGCTAGCGGCGCTAGCGGTGATAGCGGTGATAGCGGTGATAGCGGTGTTGGCGGAGTTGGCCGGGGGATGCGCGCCGCAGGCGCGGCTAACTCCGCAAACTCCGCTATCACCGCTACCCCCGCTGTTTCTACGCAATTCCCACGATCTTGTGCGTCTGCAGGCTCAGCCGCCAGCGCGGATGCTCCATGCAGTACCGCACCGCCGCCGCCGTATTCTCCGCCCGCCGCGGCCCATCCATCGGCTGCAGGAAGAAATGCCCAAACCCCAGCCGCTCAAACTGCTCCGGCCCGAAACCCGCTTGCGGGTAAACCAGCTTCAGTTCGTCGCCGGTGCGCTGCTTCAGTTCCGCGCCCGCCTTCGGGCTCACGCAAACCCAGTCAAGGCCGGCAGGCGCTGCGATGGTCCCATTGGTCTCGACGGCCACGGCAAACCCGCGCGCATGGAGCGCCGCAATCGCCGCCGCATCCAGTTGCAGCAGCGGCTCGCCGCCCGTGCAGACCACGTATTTCTTCTCGACGGCAACGCCCGCGGGCCACGCGGCATCGACAGCCGCGGCCAGCGACTCCGCTTGCTCGAACCGCCCGCCGCCCACACCATTCACGCCCACAAAATCCGTATCGCAGAACCGGCACACGGCACGCGCGCGATCCTCCTCGCGCCCTGACCACAGGTTGCACCCGGCAAACCGGCAGAACACCGCCGCCCGCCCCGTCTGCGCGCCCTCGCCCTGCAGCGTGAAGAAGATCTCCTTGACCGAGTAGCTCAAAACAGCTCCTAGCTTCTAGCTTCTAGCTGCTAGCTCCAGCCCGCGACAACCCGCCGCATACTTTCAAACGAGGCAAAGAAGGGAATCTGTATCCGCAAAAATGCCCCCGTGCCATCCGTTTCGCGCTCTTGGCGAAAAGGGCGGGACAGCAGCCCCGCCGGCTCTCCCGCAACCGGGCTAGCGGCTAGAAGCTAGCAGCTAGAAGCTGTACTTCAGCGGATCGCTCATGCCGTTCTCGCCGAAGCCCTTCTTGCGCAGCAAACACGAGTCACACTGGCCGCACGGCGCGCCATCGGCGGCGGGATCGTAGCAACTGCTGGTCAGCCCGTAGTCCACGCCCAGGCGCAGGCCCTCGGCAATGATCTGCGCCTTCGAAAGCGCAATCAGCGGCGTATGAATCTTCAGCCTCTGCCGGCCTTCCACGCCCGCCTTCGTGGCCAGATTGGCCATCGTCTCGTAAGCCTCGATGAACTCCGGCCGGCAGTCGGGATAGCCCGAATAGTCCAGCGCGTTGACGCCGATAAAGACATCGCTCGAACCCAGCACCTCAGCCCAGGCCAGCGCAAAGGAGAGGAAGATGGTGTTCCGCGCCGGCACATAGGTCACCGGAATCCCGTGGCTCATCTCGGCCACGTTGCGGCCCTTGGGAACCGCGATCTCGCTGGTCAGGGCAGAGCCGCCAAAGATGCGCAGATCGATCTGGGCAATGCGATGCGCGGCCGCTCCACCCGCCTGCGCAACGCGCTTGGCTGCTTCAAGCTCCCAAACATGCCGCTGCCCATAGCTGAACGACAGCGCATACACCTCAAACCCTGCCTCGCGCGCAATGGCCAGCACGGTCGCCGAGTCCAGCCCTCCGCTCAGCAGCACCACCGCCTTTTTGCCCGCACCATCCATCGTCAAACTCTCTTTCCTTACTGATCCGGCCCTGAAGAATTGCGACACTGTATGGGCGCCCCACCCTTTTCGCGCCCTTTGCGAAAAGGGTGGGACAGCAACCCCGCTCGTTCTCCCACCGCCGCGCTAACCGCGCTAACGCCGCTAACCCCGCTAACTCCGCTGCCTACTTCAAGTCCCCGCCCTTGCCAATATCCATCGAAGGCGGCAGCGGGTTGCTGGCGTCGATGGACTGCTCGATGCACTGTGCCAGCACGCCCTTGGCTTCCAGAATGAACTCGATTGCGTCGCGCCCTGCTCCGTAGCCGCCGGGATTCGGCGTAACGTAGTGGGCCTCGGCCTTCACCTGCGCGCGCGCGTTGGCCGTGGCTACGGCAAAGCCGCACTGGCGCATCACCGGCAGGTCCACCACGTCGTCGCCTACATAGGCAATCTCGTCCAGCGTCACGCCTTCCTTCTCCATAATCTCGCGCACAGGGCGCATCTTGAAGGCCTCGCCCTGGTAGACGAACTCCATCTTCAGGTCCTTCATGCGCAGGGCCACGGTCTCTGAGATGCGCTTGGTGATAACGCCCAGCTTCATCCCGCCCAGGCGCGCCAGGGTCATGGCCGCGCCGTCGTGCGCGCAATAGCCCTTCGCCTCCACCATCTTCGAGACGACCGTGCCGTCGGGCATGGCCACCGGCATCGGATAGATCCAGATGGTTCCATCGGTCAAAACGCCGTCTACGTCGAAAAGAATCACTTTGATCTTGCGGGCGCGGTCTTCAGCGGAAACTGTCATGCCTCTAATTTTACCGGCAGTTTCCGGCCCTCCACCACGCTCCGCGGCCGGTTCCGGCGAAAATAGGAGCATGGACCGCAGCCCGGACCAAGCCCCGCAGCAGAATCCGCCCGCACTCGCCCCCGAGGACTACTACCTCGAAGGCGCGAACATGATCTTCACCGCCGCCTATCACCGCAAGCGTGGCACTTGCTGCGGCTCCGGCTGCCGCCACTGCCCCTGGCGGGATGAAGAAGAGCCCGCCGCTGGAAGCTAGAAGCCGGGAGCCGGCGCCGCAGGCACAGGCGTTACAGGCGGTGCCGGAGCAGGAGCAACCGCCGCTTCCTTCACCAGCACCGCGAACCGCGGAAACGCGAACGCCCCGCCCACATCGTCCACCACATTCAACTGGCACACATACTGCCCGGGCTTCAGCGCCGCCAGCGGCACATCCAGCTCAATGGCCACCGCATCTCGCCCCTCCACGTTGATGGTCTTGGCCTCCACCTGCGGCGTCTCGTACACCTTCACCGAGCCCTGCAGCACCTCAAGACTGCTGAGCAGCCGAATTTGCTCGCCCGCCGCCTTCGCGCCCGCCTCGGCCTTGGCCCGCGCCGGCGAGTAGATCTCATACAGCAGATAGAGATGTTGATCCTGCCGGAAAACGTGGCTGATGTTGGGCACATACTCCTGCCCGTTGCGCACCGTGGGCGACGGCTTCTTGTTCGGCTGCTTGGCCGAGGCCAGCAGGATCGAGCTCATTTTCATGGGGGATTTCTTCATCTCCGGCAGCACGATCTCCGCCTCGAACGAGCCCATGCGCCCGGTCTGATTCTCGCGCACCACAAACTTCATCCGGTACTTGCCCGGCGGCAGGCTGAAGCTGGTCGTGTACTGGATGTTCTTCTGCCTCGCGTTCAACCCCGCGTCCAGATTCAGCTTGACCGTTTCGCGCGCTCGCCCGATGGGCCGCTTCACCTCGTCCAGCACGCCGCCGATAATGTCCAGCGTGGCCTTGTCCTTGTCGCCGCCCTTCACAAAGGGAATCTGCGAGCCCGGCACAATCAGCGACACCGGCACGTAGTAGCGGTTCTGGTCCAGGCGGAAGTAGAAGGCGTCCATGTAGAGCGCCATGTCGGTCGCCGGCAGGTCGCTGGCCAACTGCTCATCCAACTCCTGCTCGCGATCTTCCTTGCCCGCGTGGTTGAAGTCCGCCGGCGCATAGTAGCCTGGCCGGTAGTCCAGTTTGATGCCGGGCTTGTCGATCTTGATGGTCAGCTTGCGATACTTGCCGTCGCGCGCCGGGTTCGACGAGTGGAAGCCGATCGCGTAGTAGGCCGACGTGTCCTTCTGCACCTGCGCAAAGGCGGGAGCAAAATCGTTCGAGTCGAAGAACGCCTTGCCGCCCGTATCCGTCGAGAGGGTCGCCATCACCTCCTGCGAGGCGAAGTTCGCGTTCATGTTGTTCTGCAGCGCGCTTCCGTTCGAGGCACCGCTGCGCAGGCTGCCCTTGGAAGCATCGCCCAGCGGCCCGATCGCCTCCAGCCCGCGCGTATCCACGCTGTAGATGGCCAGGTTGGCCCGCACCGCCGCGTTGATGGCGGACCTGAGCGAGGCCTGGTTCTCGATGCCGTCGCGCGAGATGCCGCCCGAAAAATAGAGCAGCGATTTCTTCTCGTCGATCTTCTCCAGCGACTTGGCGATGGCGCGCAACGCAAACAGCTCGCGGTCCGTGTTCAGATCGTTGTACTCGCTCTCGTCCGGTGTGTAGTCGGTGGTGTCCTCTTCCTGGTTCGAGTTCGCGGTGGCTCCCTGCGCAAACCCCTCGCCTTCCGTGCCGTTGTACACGCCCACTTCGTTCACCAGCGCATCCTTGTCTGCGGTAAAGTCCTGATCCACCTTGAGCGTATCGCCAAGAGACACCAGCGCCACCAGATCGGCCGGCTGCATCTTCTTCTGCAGAAAATCCTTGGCTGCCTCCACGGCGCGGTCCAGGTCCTCGGGCTGCATCGAGGTCAGATCGAAGAAGAAGACGATCAGCCGGTGATTGCGCAGGTCTTCCGGCTTGGCCACCACCACGGCCTTGTTGCCGCTCGTGCCCGAGGCCAAGCCGCTCACCGTCGCCTCGTTCAACGGAGTGGCCATCTCCACGCTCTGAAAATCGAAGGTGGAGACCGGCTGTTCCTTGCCGTTCTCCCACACGCGAAAGTCGCTCTTCTTCAGGCCCCGCACCACCTCGCCGGTCTTCGCGTCGCGCGCCACCACGTTGGTCAGCACCAGTTCGCCGTTCACCTTCAGCACAAAGCCGCCCTGCGGCGTATTGGAGATCTGCGATCCAGGCGCCGGCGCGTTCGTCTGCGCATTTTGGGCGATCTGCGCGCCCAGCATCGGCGCAGCCTGCGCCTGTTGTTGCGCAACCGCCGCATCGGGCAATAGCAGCACCGCAAGTGCAGCCATTGCGCCTGATCTCCGTAGAAACTTCGTCATCGCGCTCCCCATTTTTCCGCAGGGGCTGAAGCCCCAAAGATTTGTTTGCCGCATCCGCGGCCCAACTGAAAGCTGACAACTGTTAGCTGTAAGCTGCCTTTGAAAGCTGTAAGCAGCCTTAAAACCTGAATCGCGACTCGAACTGGAACGTGCGCATCGTGCCCACCGACGAAACCTGTCCGAAGGCCGACGACGCCGCGTTGGTATTCACGCCCGCGTACTGCACCGTGTTGAAGACGTTGTTGGCCGTGGCGCGAAACTCCCAACTGCGCGTATCGCCCAGTTGCATCGTTTTCGACAGCGTCATGTTATTCGCAACTGTGCCGGGGCCTCGCACCGAGCTGCGCGGCGCGTTGCCGAAGACTCCGCACGGGTACGGATTCGACGCGCTCACCGTGGGCTGGGCAAAGGCTGCCGTGTTGAACCACTCATGCAGCGAACCGCCGCCCGCCGTGGGCGAAACGCCCGTCAAATTTGGCCGGAAGACCGAGCCCGTACCGCAGGCAACGCTCTGCACTGCGGCAATGTAGGTCGGCGTCAGCGGCGTTCCCGTCGCAAACTGGAATGTGCCCGAGACAGAGAAGCCCTCCAGAACATGCGAGGCTACGCCGTTCGTCACCCACAGCTTGTCTTTGCCGAACGGCAGTTCGTACAGGTAGTTTCCGTTCACCGCGTGGCGCACGTCCCCGCTCGAACTGGCTTCTTCCGCGTTCAGGTCCTGCCAGTTCTGCGCCATCGAAACAGAGTTGTCGATGGAGTGCGCGTATTTGTAGAACGCGCCCATCGCCAGCCCGCCGGAGAGCCGCTTCTGCAGGCTCAGCGTGCCCGCGTTGAAGCGCGAGTAGCCCGCCGCCTGCTCATACGTAAACACCAGGTTGGTGGGATCGGTGTTGGGGCTCGCGGCCGTGGCGCGCGGCGCGCTCTTGATGTCCAGGTTCGCGCCCTTCGAGCCGTTGTAGCCGGCGTTCATCACGATGCCCAACGGCAGCGTCTTCTGCACGTTCACGTTCCACACCTGCACCCACGGCAGTTGGTAGTGCGGATCTACAGCGTAGTTGCCCACCGCGTTTGCCGCGCCAAAGCCGTTGGCCAGCGTGAAGCAGGTGGACGTCCGCGCGCAGGCCGAGCTGGCCTTGCCGCTGGCTGTCGCTTCCTCGTTGGTCTGCTCGTTGGCAAAGGGCGGCTGGTGCGCCATCTGCGTGGCAAAGGTTGCATACTGGCCTACGGTGAAGTTCAATCCGTAGCCGCCGCGCAGCACCGTCTGCTTTATGTGCGGCACGCGCCAGGCAAAGCCCAGCCGCGGCGAGATGTCCTTGTGGAACGGAAACACCAGTCCATTCGGCAGCCTGCCGCTGGAGGCGCCCACGCCGCCGGCCAGCACCTCCGCTTCGCTGGTAAAGCCCGCGGCCGGATTGGTATCCACCATCGCCAGATGCCCGAACTTCTCGGTGTAGGGCGCAAAGAATTCGTAACGCAATCCGTAGTTCAGGGTCAGCGACGAACTTGCCCGCCAGTCGTCCTGCGCAAAGCCGTCCAGCACGTTGTCGCGCAGATAGCTCTTTGCAATGGACGCGTTGATGGTGGTGGACTGCGGCAGCCCCAGCAGCAGATCGGCGATGGGCGAGCCCGTGGAGTTGTCTCCGTTGGCGTCCTCGGTGAACAGGCCCGTGAAGGTGTAGGTTCCCGTTGCGTTCGAGCCGCCCAGAAAGTCGCGATGCACGCGCCGGTAGTCGCCTCCGAAGCGCAAATTGTGCTTCTTGTGAATCCAGCTCAGCGTGTCGGAGATCGAGATGGTCTGCGCAATCGAGAAGCTCGGCTGCTGCTCGCTCAATCCGGTGATCGAGCTCAGCGTCACATTCGGCAGTCCGTAGTTCAGCGCGCTGGAATTCAGCGCCTTGTTGCCGGGCCCCATGATTCCCAACTGCGTGGCAATATCCGTGCGGCTCGTGAAGAAGTTCGCGGCCTGGCTCTGGCTGCGGTTCCAACTGGCGTTGAACATGTTCGTCATGCGCCGATAGCCCAGCGTGTAGCCGGCCTGCAGCGCATTCGACGAAGACCAGTTCTTGCCGCCCAGTTGCGGAAACACGTTCACATTGTCGGCCGCCGAGTGGCTCCAGTTGTAGTTGAAGTTGACGCTCTGCCGCAGGCCCTGGTTCTGCGACCTGCGGCCGCCGCCGAATCCGCCGCGCCCGCCCGTCATCGTCGCGTTCTTGCCTAGCGTGCGCATGTAGCGGATGCCTGCCTGCGTCTGGTTGTTCTGCGCCGTGCTCAGCAGGTGATAGTTGTAGCCGTTGCTGTTGCCGCTCAGGTTGGGCTCGGGAAAGTAGCCCAGCAGCGCCGTGGCCTGCGCCGCAAGCCGCGCCGCCGGAATCACGTTGGGCACGCCGTTGGCGGCGAACTGCTGTGCGTTGACCGGGTCGTAGATGGCCGGCAAACCAGAGGCAGAGAAGTCGCCCTTGCGCTCGGCGTCCGTCGGCACAATCCCATAGTCGTCCAGCGGCGAAGAACTGCGCTGGCCGCTAATCGTCAAAAAGAATGTGTCCTTCCCGCTCGGCTTGGTCAGCCCCGGCAGATACGGCGCGCTCATAAAGGTGAGTCCGAAGCGATTGGTTCCCGAAGCAGGCTGCGCCTGCGACTGCCCGCGCAAGCTGAACGGCTCGGCGTTCAGCGAAGAGTTGGAGCCCGACCAGAACACCGCTCCGTGCGGCTGGCCGGGGTTGAAGCCGCGGAAGTTTCCGCCGCCGCGTCCGCCGCGCCCGCCCATGCCGCCCTGGCTACCGCCCGCACCGCCAAAACCTCCCGGCCCGCTGAAGCCTGCAAACGCGCCGCCGCCGCCCCCCATGCCGCCGCCAAACAGGCCACCGCCGAACAAGCCTCCGATCTGGCCGCCTTGCCCGCCCTCGCCGCCCAGTTGCGTTCGCACTGTCTCCATCGCGTCGCGCAGCCGGTCCATGTCCATACCGGCCAGCGGGCTCACCTGCCCGGACTGACCGCTGATGGCCACTGACTCTCCGCTGAAATCCGCGTTGGACGCCACCTGCGGCAGTTCCGCGCCGTTCGCCACCTGGCCGCCGCTCGCACCCTGCGTCTCAATGCCCTCGGTGAGCGAACTCATCAGGCTCAGATTCTGCGCGCCGCTGCCCGTCAGCCGCTGCACAATCTGCGCCGCAGCGCTGTCTGCCGCGGCCGCGCGCGAAGCCAGCATCAGGTCGAAGTTCAGCGTCTGCTCGTGGCTCGCCGCGTTCAGCACTGCCTCCTGCGCGCCCTGCGCAAAGGCCGCGAACTGCGTCCGCACCACGTAGCGCCCATTCTGCGCAAGGGTCAGCGACCACGCGCCGGCAATGTCGGTCGTTGTGGAAACGCGTTTGCCCGTCAAGGTATTCTGCGCGGTCACGGTCACGCCGGGCAGCGGCGTCTGGCCGCTCTTCACCACGCCGTGCAACCGCCCTCCGGCCGCAGCCTCAGCGGCCTGCGCCGCAACCGCCGGCGTCTGCGCCGTCTGTGCTCCCGCGAGATTGCAGGCTGCAAAGATCCCCGCCGCAATCGCACCACTCCACTTTGCTCGCGTCATCCACACTCACCATCGCTTTCGGGTCTTACCCCTACTGACGGCTCCCGGAGGTCGAAGGTTTACGCGCGCCCGTGTAACGAATTGTCACGGAATAACCGGCTTGGGGCTTTGCGCTGGCATTTCGGCGAGCATACTTTCTGTGCGAAGCTCCCGTCTCCCCGCCCGGATGCCGCCCCCTCCCCTGACTTTGGTAACTACTTCTTCCACCGGTCGGGTATTGCATTCCTGCTGCCGGCGTGTTAACTGTTATGTCAATACTGATTTGGTTGCTGTCTGGGAAGTAAACCCGGATGGCAGACAGGACCCGGCAGTCATGAAGATCGGAACCACCATCCGCGCACACCGCCTCCAGAAGGGGCTCTCCCAGGGCGACATCGAGAAAAAGACCGGCCTGCTCCGCTGCTATCTCTCCCGCGTCGAGAACGGCCACACCGTGCCCTCGCTGGACACGCTCTCGAAGATCGCCATCGCGCTCGACCTGCCCATCGCGCAGTTCTTTGCCGACGACTCGCTGGGCCGCCAGTTGAACAACCAGAAGCTCTCCGACGAGGAACTCCGCTTCCTGACGCAGATTCGACGCTACTCCACCAACCTGAACGAGAGCGACCGCAAACTGCTGCTGGCCATGGTGAAGAAGTTCGCCGCCACCGCCGTCCGCTAGAGCAAGAAGCCGATCAGACCGTGTAGATCTGCCCGGTGGCTGCGTCGCTGAATTCCAGACGATCCCCACGCCGCGTGCCGCTGGCATGGATGGTTCCCGCCGGCAGTTCGAGCACCGAATGCGCGGTGAGGCACAGCGAGATGCGCCAAGGCCCCACATTGGATCGCAGCTTCTTTACCCGCTTCTGGCGATCCAGGTAGACCAGGTCGATGGCGAACCGCATAAAGAATGTGTGCACGGATTCGCAGGGCACAATCCACAGCCCCCCGCCGTCCTCCAGGCCGTTGCGGCCCAGCAGGCCCTTGTTGCGCGTTGCGGATGTATGTGCCGTCTCCAGACGCCAAGCCAGCACCGTGCCGCGCGCGGGGTTGGCCACGCGCAAGCGCCGATCCTGCGGCAGCGGTTTCCCTTTCAGTAGCGCGGCCATCCTGGCAAGCAGATTCATCACAAACCTACGGCGACGGAACAGCGCCCGGCGTAGCCGCCGGCGCGGATGTGCTGGTGGCCGATGCTCCGGCTGGCGCTCCGAAGCCACCCCGCGCGGCGTCGATCACCAGCGGCGTCTCCGGCTTCATGCTGTCGATAAGACTCTCGACGGGAATCGAAGACTCGGGCGGTGCTGGCGTGTTCTCCGCCGTCTTCGCGTCCGGCGTATGCATGGGAGTGTCGGAGTTGGGCGGAAGGAACTTTACTGGGTATTTCAGGCTGGGCGTCGGCGTACCGGCCGCCATCGGCGCCACAAACTCCGTGGTCACCACCACGATCAGCTCGGTATTGGTGCGGTTCTTCGAGGTTGACTGGAAGAACTTGCCGAGCACGGGAATGTCGCCCAGGAAAGGAATCTTCTCAAAGGTCTCGGTTTCGCGGTTGTCCAGCAGGCCGCCAATAATGAAGGTCTGCCCGTCGGCAAGCTCGACCTCGGTCTTGACCTTGCGCGTGGAAATCGCGGGAACGTTGAAGCCGGAGACTTCGACAGCGTTGCTGAAGTCCAGCGAACTGACCTCCGGCGCCACCTGCAGGCGGATCGTTCCGCGCGGCGTGATGGTGGGAATGAAGTTGAGCCGGACGCCGTACTCCTTGAACTCGATGGAGACAGAGGCACTGCCGCCCCCGGAGCCGGCCTGCACCACGGGGTAGGGATACTCGCCGCCCGCCAGGAAGCTGGCCTGCTTGCCGTTGGTAGCCAGCAGATTCGGCTCGGCAAGCACTTCGACCACGCCCTTGGTTTCCAGCGCCTTGATATCCGCGCCGGCGTTCAGGCCGGGGAAGTAGGAGAGGAAGTTCAGCTCGTCGGAGAAGGTGGCCGCCGCCGAGCCGCCGCTGATGCCCGAGGCCCCCCCGCTGGAACTGATGGAGGGCGGCGAGAATTGCCCCGTCGAGATGCCGCCCACGGTATTGCCAAGGCCCAGGCTGTAGAGGTTGATGCCCAGTTGATTCGCCTTGCTGCGATCCACGCTGGCAAAACGCACCTTCAGCAAAATCTGCGGATCGGCCTTCGGCACCATGACGTTGAGCAGGTTGACGACCTTGCCGGCGGTCATCGCAATCTGGACCGCGCGCTGGGAACTGGTGAGATCCTTCACCGTGCCGCGCAGATAGACGATGCCGTTTTCCGATGTCACCTTGAGCGGCTGGCCGGGCAGTTCGGTGCGCAGCTCGCGGCGCACGCCGTCCAGGCTGGTTTCGGTAGCGCTCACGCTGGGCCTTACGCGCACGTTGAAGAACTGGCGTCCGCCCTTGATGTCCCAGATGATCAGGCTGGTTTCCCCGGCGGTCTTGCCGTCCACCATGATCTCGGTGGGCGTGATCACGCTGGCCTTGGCCACATCGCCCAGTCCGACGGCAACGCGGGCGATCGGCAGGCGGGTATCCACAAGAACCGTCTTGCCCACGGTCACGGCAAGCTCGTTCTCCGAGTCCTGCACTGAGACGGAGGCCGCTTGCGTGGCTTGGGCCGCAAGCCGCGCACCGCCGCCCGGCATCAGCCAGAGTGCGGCGCAACAGGCGATCAGGATGCCGGTCTTCTCTCTCACGGCTTGGCCTCGATGGGGCTGAATTTTTCTTCTGTCCGGGTGGCGCCGTTGATCACCTCGATGGAATAGGGCTTCGTCCGGACCGGACGGCTGCCGCGGGAGGCGGCTCTGGGCTGCGCGGCTGCCGGCGCCTGGTCGCCGGAGAGGATACTGCTCATGGCCGTGCCGTGAACGTTGGTGATCTTCGTGTCGAGCGGATTGCGCAGCACCAGTTGAATATGCATCTGATTGGTGGCCAGGCTCAGCGTTTGAGCCTGTTCCGGCGTCACCAGAAGGTTGACCACCTGCACCTGATGGGGCTTGCCTTCGGCGTCCTTCTGAATATCGGTGCCCGCCGACAGCACTTGTATGTTCTGCAGAATGGTGCGCGCGGCCCACGTCCCTGTCGCGGGAATTCCGATACCGCCAATCGCTCCACCGGCACTCCCGCTCTGTAGCCCGGTTGCCACCACGTCTACCCGCTGGCCCGGCGTAACAAAGCCGGCCACGCCCACCACTTCGTCCACGCGCACCGCACAGGCGCGCATGCCCTCGGGAATCGTCGAGGCCATTCCGCCGCCGGAGCCGCGGCTCGCCAGGCGGCTTTCCAGAATCGGCTCGCCCTGATAGATTTCGGCAATCACGCCGCGCCCGATGGCGTCCTCGGGCTTCAGAATTGCGCCCTTCGGCGCTGTGCCCGTGATCTCCATCGTGGTCAGATCGGTGGAGTTCAGCACCGACCCCAGTTTGATGTCGCTGACCGCGGCCACCACATGCGTGGTGGGAACCTGCTTGGATGCGGCGATGCGCCCACCCACAATGCGCAGAACCAGAAACGTGCAGATGCCGGCAATCACCAGCGCAAGCAGAAGGATTGTCAGCACCCTGCGGTTCATTTGAATGCCTCGGCGAGCTGGCTGGCCAGCACGGTTCTAGCGCCTCGCGGCGCGGTCTTCACGTTGCCTGCAACCGAACCAGGCTTTTGGTGGCTTCCCTTCGTGCGCTCTACGCCATCGCGCGGGAAGGGAGCATTTGCGCTTAAGTTTATTCCCTGGCAGGTCTTTTGGCGTCCGCTGAAATCGCAGTGGAACGCGATGAGGTATCTAAAAAGCCATGAGCCAACCCGGTAAAAGCCGAAGATTCCGTGAATGGATACAATGGCTCTGAGATGGCATCCCGGCCGGATCGGTGGAAGAAAAGCCCTCGGCCGGCAACTCAGGACAAACGCATCGTCGCTAGTTTTGAAAGGGCACGGATTTATCCGTGCCACAAATGTGGGGAATTTGCCGGGCTTCAGCCCCTGAGGGAAGGTTTGCGACAGAAAAAACATTCCTCCAGGCCTAAAGGCCAGCACTCGAAGGGGCATTGAACGGCACGGATAAATCCGTGCCCTTTCAAAACATCATTTCTTCACCTTTCATTTGCATGGTGCGTTTGCCCTCGGCCGGCAACCGAACGGATTCCGGAAGTGACTCTGCTGAGTCCACATTGAACCAGCCTTCGGCAGATAGTGGAAGATAGGAAGCAGCACGGCCTGCGCCAGGCAGGGCGAGGAGTTCGACAGACGATGCGGTCAACGCGCACGATCACGTTGTTTACGGATCAGCCGGACCCCAGCCGGCCTCCTGTCTCGTTGATCGTCTCGCTGCTCTTTCATGCCGTCGGGCTGAGCCTGTTTTCCTTCGGCGCGTTCTACGTGCCGCCGCTGGACCCGCGCGCCCTGCATGAGCACTTCAGCGTGCGCCGCCTTGAACTGGATTCGCCGGAACAGCAGTCGCGGCGGGCCGCCCACGACAAGGTCCGCTACCCCTCCGCACAAGCCAGAGCCGGCGTCAGCAGCGGCAATCAGGCGTATGCGCCCGCGCCGCGCATCATTGCCAAGGCCGCCAAAGGGCCGCAGACATTGGTGCAGCCCGACTTGCCCTCGAGCCGTGTGCTGACCCGCGCCACGCCGCTTCCCGCCGTGGTCATCTGGACTCCGCAGAAAAAGCCGGTAAAGGATATCGTCGCGCCTCTGCCGGAGAAGGCAACCGCTGCGGACGTCCGCCCCGCTCCCGACCCGCCCAACCAGGAGATCGATCTGGCGGACTTGAGCCTAGCCTCGTTGCCCCAGGCCGCGCCCAAGCTGCTGGCCCTGCCCAGCACCACCTCGCCCCTTAGGGTGCATGGACCCAACCGTGTGCAACTACCTCCGGTCACGGCGTCGCAAACCTCTGCACAACCCACGCCGGCCGCCTTGATCTCGGTCTCCGATCTGCGCATGAACAAGGGCAGCGTGGTTCTGCCGGCAGTGAGCGAGACAGCCGCCGCTGCAGCCGACGGCAGCGGCGCCACTACAGGCTCGGGCGGCCCGGGAGGCAAGCCCGGCGCGGGCAGCGGCGACCGCTCCGGCTCGGCGGCGGGCCAGGCGGAGAAGCTGCGCGCCAGCGCTTCGGAGACAGCCGAGGACGGCGCGGGCAAGCCGCCGCGCGCCAGCCAGATCACGCTGCCCAAGGACGGACAGTTTGGCGCGGTGGTGGTAGGCGCGTCGCTTGAAGATCAGTTTCCCGAGATGGCCGGCGTCTGGAGCGGACGCATGGCCTACACGGTCTATCTGCACGTGGGCCTGTCGCGCAGTTGGGTGCTGCAATACTCGCTGCCGCGCGACGAAGAAGCCGCCGCGGGCGGCGCCGTGCCGCGGCTGGAAGCCCCCTGGCCGTACGCCATCGTGCGGCCCAACCTCGCCCCCGGAGCCATGGACGCCGATGCGCTGATGGTGCACGGCTATGTGAATCAGGCCGGCCGGTTCGAAAACCTGAACATCGCGTTTCCGCCGCTGTTCGAGGATGCGGAGTTCGTGCTGAAGTCCCTAGCCCAGTGGCAGTTCCGCCCCGCCACGCAGGATGGCAAGCCGGCGCGCGTCGAGATTCTGCTGATCATTCCCGAGCTGCCGCAATAGGCCTGCGAATCGCGCGCCCCGCAAAAAGAGGGCATTCTGCCTTGCCGTGTTGCGGCCAGACAGAATGCCCAGAGCGATGCTTCCACCTATAGCAAAGTCAGAGTAGCTATCCCCAGCGGCAATGCTCTCCAGTGGCTTTTCCCCCAGGAAAAATCAACTTTCGAGCCCCTCGGCTAGGATGCGCTCACTCTGGTTTTGCTCTCGACGTCGCGCTTATGTTGCGTTGTTGGGCAAAAGGCGCGGGGTTGTGAAGTTCGAGGCAATCGACAGAAAGATGTTCTGCAGGCTGCTGACGGTGTGCGCGTTGTCTACGCAGCTCAGGTCGATACCACTGCCGCTCTGGTTGTAGTCGGAGTAGAACGTGTTGAGCGAAGAGGCGATATTCTCGATGGTCACGCAGGGCGTAAGCTGCGAGAGCGAAAACGCGGCATTGCGCCCCGAGGCAATCAAGGTGGTGTCGGTTGCGCCCGAGCCGGAGGTGCAGCCTGTCTGCTCCGAGCCGTAGGCCACTCCATAAACGGTGGTGCCCGCGTCGTTGGCGGCCTGCGCCGCCACAATCGCCTGCTGGCACTCGTCGAGCGCAGAGGGATACACGCCGGTGCTCGTCAGCGTGCTGAGTCCGGAGGTGCTGGGACTGGCCGTAAAGGATGTGGGGAAATCTCCCGTGCTCGAAACCAGGTTGGCCTGACCGTCGCTGAGGAAGATCATGGCGTTCTTTGACTTCGGATAGAGCTTTTGCTCGGCGACAAGCGCGGCCTGCGCCGCATAGATGGCGCTGGCATAGTACGTAATGCCGCCGGAGTAGGCCCCTTGCAGAGCGCCGGTTCCGTTGGTGGTGCTGGTGATGGGGCTCATGCAGCCGGTAATGGCCGACACGATGGAAGAGCTTGAGTTCAGCCCGTTGGAGGCCGATGGCAAAAAGTAGTCGCTGACAAAGCCGTTGGCATCGGCATCGCTGGCGCCTAAAGTGATCTCGTAGGTAGCCGCCCACGTCTGCGGATTCTTGCCTGACGTTGTGTAAGTAATCGGCGAGTAAGAAGACGCGCCGGCAACGGGCAGCGTGTAGATGTCGAAGGTAGGCTGGCTGGAACCGTAGCGACCGCTGCTGCAACTGATGTCGTTGGAGACGTTGCTGGTGGAAACATTGGGGAACGAGAACAGGCTCACGTGAAAATTCGCCGTCGAGCCGCTGCAACTGGACGAGCCCGCGGGACAGGGATCGGTGGCAGCCAGCAGCGCCTGGATGCCGTTCAGCGCGCATTGAAATTCGGTCACGTTGCTGCAGTTGCTGTCGGTGGTGGCCATCGAACCGGTAGCGTCCAGGATGATGGCCACGTTCCACGGCTGCGCCACACCCTGCATCGAAGCAGTGGCGACGGCCGAGACCGTCAAATTGGAAACGCCGAACATCCTCATGAAGGTGGTCGAAACCGATGCGCTCTCCTTTACCTTCACGGCGTTGGCCGGCGAGCCGCTGCCGCATTTGGTCCCGCTCGGCTGCAACAGGTTCAGGCAAACGGTGGTCACCGTCGTGGTAACCGTTCCCAGGTTCGAGTTCGCGTTCTTGTTGCCGGAGCTCGCGCTGTAGTTGTTCGCATAGGTTGTTGCGTTGGCCGTGCTGGAGGTGTTGTAGACCACGCCTGCGGCGGCCAGCGCCGCGGCATTCGCGTAGTTCTGCAGTTGGCTGTGGGCAACGTAGGCCCGGCCGGCGTCGATCGTCAATCCGCCCATGCCCAACAGTCCCGTCATCCCCAGAACCACCCATGGCAGCACCTGCCCGTCCTGGTCGTGAATCATCCTGCGAACGAGCTTTTGGATTGCTGTGTTCATCGCATTTGCCTCGATCTTTCCCGGCTAGTTCTCTGACCGAACGTCTTTCTGCTTTCCCACCCTTCCGCGATGAGTCTACGGAAAGAATGGGGGCCCGCAGCGAGATACAAGAAAACGCGGCCGGTGGCCTAGTACTCGTACTCCGTGACTTGCGCCGCAAGCTGACAGGCGGAGACGAACTTGACTCCGTACACCTGCAGATTGCAGGGATAGGTTGCCGCCACCGTAATGGGCTGCCCCTCCACCAGGTTCGACTGGCTGCCCGCGCAACTGCTGGCGGTGGTGCTGGTCCCGTTCAACGTCAGCGTGAGTGAAATATTCGCCTTTGTCAGGTTCGGCGCGGCGTTGGAGATGGCTGTCAGGGTGTCCTTGCAGGGGTCCGTGGTGCTGTTCCTGCTCTGCTGCAGCAGTTGCGCCCCGGTGCCGACCGCCTGCGTCAGGCTCAGTTGGTTGCTGAAGGCGATACCGAAGGAGAAGATACCGGTCAGCACCGCCAGCATCACCGGAAGCGTAAGCGCGATCTCGACCAGCGCTCCGCCTTCCTCGCCGCGCAGACGGGCCAGGCAGCGCCGCGCCGCGGCCCGCGGGCCTGTCTCACTCGTCGATCTGTTCCAAATTCGCATGATGCTATCCCTGGCAAGACGGCTGCCCGTCCGTCCCGTACTGCCTCTCTGCCTGAACTGGCGGCGAACAGGCCGCTTCGCTGCCCGCTGCGCGCCGCTCAGCTCGTCTTCTTCAACTGGCGCAGGAACCGCTCCAGTTCCTTCCTGTTGGCCCCGTCGTACCGAACTTTGTTGCGGCCGCTGCTTGCATCCTCGTCGGTCAGCACAAACTGCAATCCCACGCCGTCTTTTCCCCATCGCACCGCGCGCGTCTGGGCGGAGATGGAATACTCCCGGCTCTCTTCGCCCACGCCGGTTCTGCGCAGTTTCATCAGAACAAGCGTTCCCGGATACCAGCGCTCTTCGGTCACGACAAACAATCCAGTGGCGCTGATGTCCTTGATTTCGTGCGGCCGGGGCGGTCCTCCGTTCCAGTAGTACGCAGCCAGGCCTTGTGCGGGTTCGCGTGGCGCCTTGCGCGGATCGGGCGACCACCAGCGCTGCAGCCAGCTCTTCTCCTGCGGGGCCGGCCTGGATTCGGGAACCAGCGAAATCTCGTGCGTCTCCCGTCCCGGCATCTTCGGCGTTTCGCTGCCCGACTTCCTGATCGCGCTATCCAGTTGCAGCAATCCTGGCCCTCCGCTCCACAGCGGTTCCTCGCGCAGAATTGCCACGCTCAGCTCTTCCCGCTCCACGTTCCCGGCCTGCGACAGCCGTTCGAGGCGCTGGCTCATCTCCTCCGCCCTGCACAGCAGCAGTTGATCGCCCGGTTGCGTCTGCGAGGAGTAGATGGAGTGCGCCGGCAGCGCCAGCACACTGGCGGCCCTGGGGCCCGAGGCGCTTGCCTGGTAGGTCGGAAACGACTCCACCGCCTCGATCACGCGATGCTCCTCGTCCAGATGCAGAAGATCCAGCGCTGCCTGCGCGCCGCTTGTAGAAATGCCACGGAATGGCGAGAGCCAAAGCCCTTCGCCGCCGCGCAGCGGCATCGCCTCCAGGCGCGCCTGCAGTGAGGCTTGCGATAGATCCGCGGCTTCGACCTCAAGGCCGAGAAAACACTCGCGCGTTTCGTTGTAGGCGCAATATGTTGCCGTCTGCATCCATCCTCCCGCAGCCACCTGCCAGGAAAGCCGGTCCCTCTGCGCAACTTCCCTTTCTGTCGAATCCATCCCGTGCATAATGCCTGCCTGTCTACAGCTCTCCCTGAGCTGCTCGGAGGGAATACATCGCCTGTCCGGCTGCCGAATTGCCAGCCGATGCCCTGCTGCTCTCCGGCGTCGCTGCATTGCCGCCGCCACGCCGCCGGAGCCGATGTGAAAAAACCTACTTGACCCGCGTGCGGCGCCGCTGAATCAGAATGACCAGAACGATGACGAACAGTACGCCGCAAACAACCTGAACGATGGTGGTGTTATCCATGTCTTTCTCTCCTCTTCGGTGAACATAGGGTTTGTTGCTGGCGTTCCCCGTACTGGCGGAACCGGGCTGGGACCGTTTCCTTTGCCGGATGCGGTCCCGGACTCCGTTTGCGCTTCCCGGCTACTTGACCCGTGTGCGGCGGCGCTGGATCAAAATGACCAGAACGATAACAAACAATACGCCGCAAACGACCTGAACGATGGTGGTGTTATCCATGTCTTTCTCTCCTTCATGGGTTGGTGAGGGTCTTGAATGACTCCATCATAAGGATGACCGCCGGACCGAGCGTCACCAGAAATAGAGCCGGAAAGATAAAGAGAACCAGAGGAAACACCAGTTTGACCGAAGTCTTTGAGGCCTGTTCCTCGACCGACTGAATCCTTTGCGTGCGGAGAGAGTCCGCGTGGACCCGCAGCGTGCGCGCGATGCTGGTGCCAAACTGCTCTGACTGGACCACCATCGACACCAGGTTGCGAAGGCTCTCCTCCCCGGTGCGTTCGGCCAGATTCTTCCATGTTTCGGAACGGGCGCGGCCCGCCCGCTGCTCCAGCAGCAGAATGCTGAACTCGTCGCAAATCTCCGGGTGCGCCTTGGCCAGTTCCTCGGCGGTGCGCATGGTGGCCTGGTCCAGACTCTGGCCGGCCTCAATGCAGATCACCAGCAGATCGAGCACGTCGGGCAGCCCCAGGCGCATGCGGCGCTGCCGCCCCTTGATGCGGTTGCTCAGCCAGAAGTCCGGCAGCAGAAAGCCCAGCCCCAGGGCCATCGCGTAGATGAAGAACGGGCTGAAGTGAGCCACTCCCGTGACGGCCACCGCCAAAAGAAGCGGCGTCAGCACCTTGCATCCGTAGAAAACGTTAATGGCCGGCTCACCGCGGAACCCGGCGCGGATCAGCCGCTGCTTGATGACCGAAACCTCGGCCTGGCTCTTGGGCAGCACCTGCTCAAAACGCTCCACCATGCCGCCCAGCGAGCTGCCGGTCTTCTGCAGGGCGCTCAGCAAGCTGCGCTGGCGGCGATAGGGATTGATCGCCTCGGAGATGCGTTCCGCCATCGCTTCGCGGTAGAACGCCAGCAGTCCCACGCTGGCCACCAGCAGGAAGACCGCAACGAATGTCAAAATCGCAATTCCCATCGGTCTCCTCCTAGACGTCCATGTCGACGATGTGATGAATCAGCAAGCCACCCACAACGATCATTCCGGCCGCCGCCCACATCAGCTTGATGCCGATCGGCCGTCTCCAGAGCAGGCTCATCATCTCAGGGTTGGCAAAGTAGAGAGCAACGCCCAGCACGATGGGCAGGCAGGTAAGAATCCATCCCGTCAGCCTTCCCTGGGCGGTGTGCACCTGCACCTGACGTTTCAGGCGGAAGCGTTCGCGGATGGCATGGCCGGCCTTGTCGAGCACCTCCGCCAGATTGCCGCCGCTCTCCTTCTGAATCAGGATTGCGGTGGTGACAATGCGCAGATCCTGCAGCGGCATCCGCTCCAGCAGGTTGTTCAACGCCATCTTCAATTCCAGTCCGTAGTTCTGCTCATCGAAGCAGATCCGGAACTCGCCGCCCACCGGATCGGCAACCTCCCGCGCCACCAGGCCCATCGCGGCGATCAGGCTGTGGCCGGCGCGCAGGCCGCTCACCATCAGGTCGATCGCTTCGGGCAGCATCTGCTCAAACTTGTCGAAGCGCTGCTTGCGCTTGAAGTAGACATAGCCGATTGGAAGGGCGCCCACGGCCAGCCCTAGCAGCATGGCCAGCGGCGCCGAGTGAAAGCGAAGGTAGGCGAAGTAGCCGGGCACGACTACGCACGCGCCGATGGCAGACAGCAGCCGTCCCGCGCTCCAGTCCAGATTGGCCTGTCGCAAAAGACCGTGCACCCAGGGGCCCAGATCGAATTCCTGCAGCTTCCGATTCAACCACGGAATGCTGCTGAGCGACGCGTCCTTGCGCAGGTTGACGATCTGATCCTGCGCCACGGTGGGCTCGTCGGCCAGCGCCGAATCCAGGGTCGCCATGGCCTGCTTCGCCTGCCGCGCAGGCTCCAGCGTCAAGGCGATCAGGGGCAGCGCGACCAGCGCGAAGACGCCCACAAAAACCAGTAAAAGAACTCCAAGCATCTTTCTTCCCCCTTTCCCTTCAGTTGACGGGCGTTTCCCGCTCGAAAATGCTGGTGGGCAGCACGATGCCGGCCACTTTGAGTTTGTCGAGGAACCGCGGACGGATGCGGCTGGGCTGGAACGCGCCCACCACCCTGCCATCCGGGCCGATGCCCCGCTTCTGGAAGCTGAAGATCTCCTGCATGCTGATCACGTTCTCTTCCATGCCGGTAATCTCGGTAATGCTGGTCACCTTGCGGGTTCCGTCGCTCATGCGCGTCGCTTGCACCACAATGGCGATGGCCGAGGCAATCTGCTGGCGCACCGAGCGCTCGGGCAGATTCATGTTGCTCATCGCCACCATCGACTCGAGGCGCGAGATGGCGTCGCGCGGCGTGTTGGCGTGAATCGTGGTCATCGAGCCTTCGTGGCCTGTGTTCATGGCCTGCAGCATGTCAAAGGCCTCTTCGCCGCGCACCTCGCCGATGATGATGCGGTCGGGCCGCATACGCAGGCAGTTGATCAGCAGTTGCCGCTGGCGGATGGCGCCCTGCCCCTCGATGTTCGGAGGCCGCGTCTCCAGCCGTACGATGTTCTCCTGCGCCAGGCGGAGTTCGGCGGCGTCCTCGATCGTCACCAGACGTTCGTTGTTGGGAATGTACTGCGACAGAATGTTCAGGAATGTGGTTTTGCCCGCGCCGGTGCCGCCGGAAACCAGAACGCTGATGCGGGCCTTCACCGCAGCCGCCAGAACCTCCATCATCTCCGCGGAGATGCTCTTTAGCTGGACCAGTTGGTTGGCCGCCAGGGGGCCGGTGCCGAAGCGCCGGATCGAGAGCGAAGGCCCGTCGAGCGCCAGCGGCGGAATGATGGCATTCACGCGCGAGCCGTCGGCCAGGCGCGCATCCACCATCGGCGAGGACTCATCCACGCGCCGGCCCACGCGCGAGACGATCCGGTCGATGATCTGCAGCAGATGGCGATCGTCGCGGAACGACGTATTCACCCTCTGCAGCAACCCGCCCTTCTCGATAAATACGTGATCCTTGTCGTTGACCAGGATGTCGGAGATCTTCGGGTCCCGCAGCAGCGGCTCCAGCGGCCCCAGTCCAAACACCTCGTCGAGCAGGTCCGCCTGCATGCGTTCCTGTTCGTCGTAGTTCAGCGGCACTCGCTGTTCGGCGATGATCTCGCGAATGATGCCGGCAACCGCCTGCCGCGCCTGCGTGGAATTGGCGCGCGAAAGCTTCTCCAGATCCAGCTTCGAGATCAGGGTCCGGTGAATTTCCGCTTTGTAGGTTTCCAGATTCATCACTTCCACGTGTCACCATCCATCCACTTGCATCGCACCGCGCCGCACAGCCTCATCCAAAGATCCCGAAGCCGCGCTTCTTGGCTTTCTTCTCCGGTTCTCCGATCACGGAATAGGCCATCTGCCGGAGCAGCCGGGAGATCGGCGAGTCGGAAAGCGCCAGCGGCGTAGCGGCAATCTGCATCTTGCGCACCGAGGCATAGTCGTTGGGAATCTTCCACTGCGCGGGCCGCGTCAGAGCCTTGGTAATGTGCTCCTCCGAGACGCCCAGCGCGCGCGGCTCAAAGCGGTTCAGTACGATCTCCAGCTTCGGACTGGCCCCGCTGAAAAATTGCGAGATCAGGCGGTTGGAGTTGCGCAGCTCCGGAATGCCGGCCTGGGTTACCAGATAAATGGTGTTCGATTCGCGGAACAGCCCCGTACCGGTAAGGTCCAGCCGCGACCCCATGTCCACCACCACGTTTTCGAACTCCTGCCGCGCGACCGCGAGCAGTTTGTCGATCCCTTCGTTGCTGGCCTCGTACTGCATGAACCGTCCCGGCGCAGCCAGCACGCTCACCCCTGAACTGTGCTTGACGAGCAGTTTGCCCAGAAAGCTTCCATCCAGCCTGCTGCTCTCCTGCAGCGCGTTGATCGTCGAAAACTCGCTGACGATCCCCAGATTGAGGGCCGCATCGCCAAGCGGCAGATCCAGATCGATCAGCAACGTGCTCTGATTGGGTTCCTGAGCCAACGCCACCGCAAAGTTGCACGCCAGCGTTGTGGTGCCTGCTCCTCCCTTGGCCCCCAGGAAGGCAAGCAAGCGGCCAGTCTTTTTCGGCGCGATGCGAACGGCCGGCCGGCGCGCGGCTGCGCGCGCCAAAGCCTCGGCCATCACTCCGGGGCCCAATGGCAGGGTAAGAAATTCGCGCGCCCCGGCCCTCATGCACCGAACCAGTTGCTCGGGGTCGGACTTCGCCGAGTAGACCATCACTGTCGCGGCGCCGTTCGAGTCGATGCTCTCCACCAGTTCCAGCGCATACTTCGGGTCGCTGTCCAAATCGATGACGATCACGTCGTGGCGCTGCTCCAGCAGCCGCGGCACGTCGCTCAAGCTGTGCGGATAGGAAGAGAACTCGCGCACTTCGCTGGTGGGGCATCCGCTCAGGGCGCGCACCGCCGAGGCCCGGCGCTCATCGTCGGGCCCGATCACCACCACCGACAGCGGCTCACCCTCGAACTGCTCTTCAGCCCCCGCCACGAGAAACGGCACAGGACGCTCCGTCGATCCTGCGGGATCTACGGCCGCGCTCGGCGGGTCTTGCACGTTCTCCAGAAATTGATAACGAATTGGCGTAGCTGACATGTAGTGCTCCGTTCCTCAGCGAGCGAAAAATGAAAGAAGCGTTCCGATAGCGATGGCCGGCGCGTAGGGCATCTTGCGCCGAAGTGGATTGGAAATCGTCGCCTGGGGGTCGCTCAATTGCCCGCGTTCCCTCCAGCCGAAGAGCAGATCGCCTGCTCCGGAAAACATCTCTTTCAGGAAGCCCCCAAAGGCCGCCCAGCAGAGCACCATGATGCCGCCGGCCATGCCCGTAACGACCAGCGCGATCAACAACTGGCCCGGCCCGATCCATGCGCCGATGGCCGCGCAGAGCTTTACATCGCCGGCGCCCATCCCGCCCATCCAGAACAGGAATCCGTAGATCGCCAGGGCCAGCGCCACACCCGACAGGCTCTCGCCCGCCCCGTGCCAGCCGCCGCGCCAGGTGGAAACCGCAAGACCGGCCGCCAGAAAGGGCAGAACCAGCCAATTGGGAATGCGGCGGCTGCGCAGATCGGTAAACGTCGCGATCGCCAATACCGCCACCGTCGGCCACCATGCCATCGAATGCATCGGCTGACTCCTCTCCTGGCCCCGTTCTCCCGGAACCACCCTGTAGAAAGCAATTGGGAAACCAAACTCGCCTTTCCCCAACAACCTTGTATTCAGTTATTTAGATTTCCCTAACGAAACAGGTGTACACAGATGTTTACGGCTTTGCGTCCTGGGTGGAGCGCTGGGTTTACACAACGCCCGGTCCGCGGAAACAGTTTCTACATCGCTCCACCGGGTCCATTTTCGGGGTGTCTGCCACGGTTCGTCGCGGTCCGCCCCAACTTCCGCACCGGAAATTCCGCTTTCCGTAAGGCAATGGAAACCAAGGTTTTGCCGGATGCGCAGACCGATGCGCCCACAACGCGGTTACATTACCAAAGGCACCCCCGGCCTGAACGAAATTGCGGCACGGTTTTCCACAAAGCAGCCGGTTTCGAGGGCGAGAATGCCTGTATTTTCGACCATCACACTCCAAATAGAGCGTCCGATAACAGTGATTTACAGCAGAAATCCCCAGGGCCGCGAGTCTTGCAGGCTGCTATCGACAAAAGACTTGGGGGACCTTCTTTTCAGAGGTAATGCGGATTCGGTCACCGATTGGTCAGGGCTCTGGCGCGGCGTTACAGGCTGCTCCCACCTCTTGGGAACGTCATTGCCTGCATTCATGCCGCCGCGCGTTCTGCCGATAGGTTCGCAAGAGAGCCAGCCGGGGACCATGCAAATAATTGCATCGTTGTGCCTTATCGACGCGCCTTCGATGCGGCCTTCCCGGCTATTTGTCCTCCGGTTCCCTCCTCGGGGGGAGACCGCCTGGCAGAACAAGGCGCACGCTGGCAGAGCCGCGCCTCTGGCTGGGGCGCATCGCTGAAAGCAGGGATTCCTCGCGGGCCTGGAGAGGGGTTACCACTTAAATCGCTCGCAGGTTACCAAGGATGCAGCCCTCTAGCACAAAACCGCCATTGGCGCGGAGGCAAGTCCCCGCAGATGATCATGTTGCAGCAAGATCTCAGCATCGCTACCCCCGGCGGTTGTTGACACCCGGTAAAGCAAGGATCGGTGGTTATGATCAAGGTCGGGCTTTTCTCGGAAGATCGAACCCTTTACCCGCTACTGGCCCCAGCACTGGGCCGGGAGTACACGGTTTTGCTCGAGCAGGACGGCGAGGGCATGGAACAGCTCATCGCCGACGGTGCCTGCGACGTATTGTTGATCGATCTGAATGCAAGCTCCATTCTGCTCAACGAGCGCCTCGAAACGGCGCACACGCTGATTGAAACCGACGTACCGGCGATCGTCCTGGCCGACGACAGCCTCCGCTCCACCGCCTTTGAGCTGGTGCGTTACGGCGCATTCGGCTACTGCCGCCGCCCTCCCTCGATGCGCGATCTGAAGACCATGCTCAACAGGGCCTATGAAACCTCCGCCCTGAAGCAGAAGCTCGAATCGGTGCAGAAGCAACTCGAAGAGCCTGCCGGTTGCGACAAGATCATCGGCGCCAGCCGCGACATGAAGCGCGTCTTCCAGCTCATCCGCAGCGTCGCCAGCCTGAATGCCGCGGTTCTGGTAACCGGGCAGAGCGGCACCGGCAAGGAACTGATCGCCCGCGCCATTCATAACCTCGGTTCGCGCGCCAACAAACCGTTTGTCGCCGTCTCCTGCGGAGCCATCCCGGAAACTCTGATCGAAGCCGAACTCTTCGGCCACGAGAAGGGCGCCTTCACAGGCACCGTGGGCGCGCGCGAGGGCTACTTCGAACAGGCAGCCGACGGCACCCTCTTCCTGGATGAAATTGGCGACCTCAGCATGTTCACGCAGGTCAAGCTGCTGCGCGTTCTGCAGCAGATGGAGTTCAACCGCCTGGGCAGCAACCGCCTGATCCCCTTGCGGGCGCGGCTCATCTTTGCCACCCACCAGGATCTGGCCAAGCTGGTGGCGGAAGGCAAGTTCCGCCAGGACCTCTACTACCGCATCAACGTGATGCGGATTGAGTCTCCTTCCCTGCAGGATCGCAAGGAAGACATTCCGGCCATCGCCGCCCACTTCCTCCAGCGCTATTCCGAGTCGTTCCAGAAGCCGATGGACGGCATTGCAGCCGATGCCATGGAACTGCTGCTAAGCTACCCCTGGCCGGGCAACGTCCGCGAACTCGAGAACGTAATGCAGCGCGCCATCATCATGGCGCCCGGACGCACCATTCGCGCCGCCGACCTGAGCATTCAGGCTCAGGAAGAAGACATGGAAGACCTTGGCGAAGTAGTGGACATCGCCGACTACCAACCGGCCGGCACCTTCGACCGCATGTTGCGCGACTACAAGGTAAAGCTGGCCGTAAACGCCGTGCAGGAAAACAATGGCAACAAAACCATGGCCGCGCGCAGCCTTTCCATCTCGCGCGCCTATCTGCACCGCCTGCTGCGGCTGGGCGAGTCCGAGCAGATCTTTGCGAACGACATCCAGGAGCCCGCTCTGGCAAGTCTCCAGGCCCGCGCCATGTAGCGCCCGCCAGCCCGCCCCGCGGAGATTCCGGCACTCGGCCTGCAACGATCCACACAATGCCTCCACGCAACAAACCCCGGCACTTGGCCGGGGTTTGTTGCGTGTTGCGTGAAAGAAGCTGCCAGGCTGGCTTTTCGATTTAAGAGTGCCGATTGTAGGAGGCGGGGCCGGCCATCACCAACCCGCTTCTTTGACGACCGTGAACATACCAGCAGCACCAGCGCGATTCGTGCTCCTGCTTGTCGTTGCAGGCGCGCAGGTCGCGATAGACCACCTTGCCGTAGAGGAAGATCTTGTCTTCCCAGGTATCCACGCGCTGCAGGCTTCCATCTTCGGAGCAGATGCGCTTGACGTCTTCGCGGCTGAAGGTGCGGATGCCCACCGATTCGCCGGGCAGCAGGACGATCGGCTCCTTGGGATTCGCGGGCTGATCGTGGCCGAACTCCGGCTCCGGCGGCAAGCGCAGCTCGTCCACGGCGATGCGCGCGTCATCCACAAGCGCCACAATGCGCGCCGGGCTGCGGCCGCGGTTGATGGCCACCACCGTAAAGCCGTTCTCCACCGTCCGCGAGGGCTCGGTAGAGATCAGCACCCAGGGCCGTTCCGCGTTCAACATGGCCTGCGATTGCGTCAGTGCGGCCTGGGCCGCCTCGGCAGCTGCATTTGCCGCCGTCTCGGCCGAACGGGACTGCCGATCGATCTTCTTCAGCGTAGAGAGAGCCATCAAAATGCCTGCGTACCCCAAGAGGACGAGGAGCAGGTTCGCGCCCCAGGCGATGCGGTCCTGCAGCGGCCAGGATGCGGGCGCGCGCGCCTGCGTGGCAATGGTGATCTGCGGCGGCTGATAGTCGCAGCCTGCGCCCGCGCAGTCCGGCTTTGCTCCTGTGCTGTTCGGTACGGTCGCCGGCTGGGCCGCAGTCTGCCCGGCCGCGCTCATCGCGCATCCCAGCAGCGCCATACTCAACGCAACGATCCACACGCTCTTCCGTTTCATTGCGCCAATGTACCACACCCGGCGCGGAGGCTTCGCGCCCGGCCACAACCGGAGAGCAGAGGAAGGATATCGAAGGGTGAGGAGCCAGCCCGGACGCCTGCGATCTGGGGTGAACATGGCCTCCGGGCTGGAAGGGGAACCGGGCCGTGGCTCCCCAGCTTGCTCCGTGGCGCTGCGGCGCGCGCGGATGCTGAAGTTCTTCAGTGTGCCCCTCATTCAATGAGACGAGGCAGGCGCTTCCATCGATTCGGCCTTCCATAAAATGCCGGGTGCTCCATCCATTTCCCCGGTTTCATCGTCAAATGGGTGGGCCGGCAGGAACGTGCCTACTGGCCGGATCAGCCGATGCTTTTGCCCTGCCTTTCGCTGCCCGCCTGCGGTAGTCTGAATGAGGGTGTGCCTTTGCAGCCTCCGGGGAGAGTAAACGCCCTGGCGGAAGCCGTTCGAGGGGCTTCACAGGCTGCGAAAAAACTCGATGGGTGAAGGGTACGGGATTCAGCCCGTACGTTGACGGCAATCAGGACGTTCTTCCGCGGCCTGTTGCGCCACATCGGTCCCATCCAGCCGGGCGGCGCGGCTCAAGTCCTGCCCTTTCAAGACGGCGGCAATCTCGTGGATCGGCATTTTCCCGTCTCCGTCGTACAGTCACGCAGGCCGTGGAAGGGGCCGGCACAGAAAGGCATCTGGAGCATTGCGAAAGAAGAGCCCAGCATCGGAGAAGCGCCGGAATCGCGCAGGCGCGGCAGCGCGGCTGCTGACCGTAGCGGCCCCTCTTCTGCTGGCCCTGGCCGGCTGCGGCGGAGGCAGCGCGACGGCCAACCCGTCCAATAGCACCTTTTCCATCGCGCCCGGAACCGGCAGCTTCGACACCAACTGCACCGGCTGCAATGCAACTTCGAGCACAGGCGCTCCAGCCGAGCAGTTCACGGCCACGCTGGCCTCGGGCGGCGCGGCTCCAGTCACCTGGAGCGTGAGCGGCGGCGACACCAACAGCGGCGCCGGCACAATCACCTCCACCGGACTCTACACGCCGCCCAGCTATCTCACGGCGAATTCCGCGCAGGTGGTGGTGAAGGCGACGCTGACAAGCGGTGGAAGCGCAGCGGCAACGGCAACTTCGGTGCTGACCATTACGCCCGGGTTCCTGCAGCCGCTCACGCCGGAGAACGCCGCGCTGGGCGCGAACGGATCGGTGACCATCACCGGCTACATCGCGGAGGCGGGCGGATCGCTCTCCATCGCATACGCGCTGGCCTCGACGCCGACGGGCGCCAGCGGCGGACAGGGCACGCTGGGCAGCACAAGCTGCCACCACAGCACCACGGCCTTCACCTGGTGCACGGCGACCTATACCGCGCCCGCCGCGGTCTCCTCCACGGCGAGCACCTGGGTGGTGGCGCGCGTGGGCAGCTCCTCGGTGACCGCCAGCGAGATTTTGCTGAACACCAACGGCGTCAACAGCAACCCGGCCACGCACGAAACCGAGCAGGGGTCGGCGATCTTGCTGGGAACATCCGGCGGCAACAACAAGGACTACGACATCTCCGGCAACCAGATTGTGGACTGCTGCAGCGGCACACTGGGCGCGCTTCTGCAGGACACATCGGGCCGCCAGTATCTGTTGAGCAACAACCATGTACTGGCGCGGAGCGACCACGCCGCCGTGGGCGACGCCATTATCCAGCCGGGACTGATCGACAACAACTGCACGCCCAACGGCGAAGGCTCGGGGACGCAGTTGGTGGGCGCGCTGTCGGCATGGACGCCGCTCGGTTCCAGCGCGGCCAACGCGGACGCGGCCATCGCACAGGTGAACTCCGGCGTGGTCAGCAGTACGGGCAGCATTCTGGAACTGGGCGCGCTACAGTCCGGTGGTGCGCTCGCCGCGGCGCCGCCCGGCGTATCCTCCAGCGGCGGCAAAGGGCAGGCTGCCAGCCTCGCTCTGAAGGTGGCCAAGAGCGGACGCACCACGGGCCTGACCTGCGGAGCAATCTCCGCGCTCAGTCTGGATGTGAAGGTCTCGTATTACTCCGACTGCGCGGAAACCAAGCCCTACCTGACCAAAACCTTTACCAACCAGCTAGCCATCAGCGGCAATCAGTTCAGCGACGCCGGCGACTCCGGCTCGCTGGTGGTGGCGGCCTCGAATGCCGAGCCCGTGGGGCTGTTCTTTGCCGGCGGCACGGATGCCTCCGGCGTGGGCCAGGGATTGGCGAATCCTGTCGGCGACGTGCTGAGCGAGTTGGGCGCGCAGACCGGCGCAACCTACAGCTTTGTGGGCGCCGCCGACCACGCCGTCAGTTGCCTCAACTACGGCGGCAGCACCGTGGCATCGGCACTCAGCCACAACCTGACCGCGGCGGAGTCGGCGCGCACGCAACTGGCTCTGGCGCAGGCGCGGATGCTGGTGAATCCCTCCGCCGGAATCCTCGGAGCTGTTGCCGGCAAGAGCGCGGACCGGCCCGGCGAAGGCGCTGTGCTGCTCTACGTGGACGAGAACAGCCACGCGAGCGTTCCAGCCACCATCCGCGGCATGCGCACCGTGGTGATTCCAACCACGGCGCGCGCAGTGGCTTACGGCCTGGCGCCCGAGAGCCTTCTGCAAGCAGGCTCGGCGCAGCCAATCTCCGCCGCCGTGCTCGCGCAGGCTATCGCCGTGAAGCAGCAGACCGCGCAATCCCTGCTACGCGCAAACCCCGCCTACTTTGGCGTAGGCGTTGGCCAGAGCCTGGACAACCCAGCGGAAGCAGCGCTAGTGATCTACGTGGACCGGCGCAACGTACCGGCGCAACTGCCCGCCACCTTCAACGGCCTGCGCACCCGCTACGTCGTCATGGATCGCTTCCACGTCACCCGCTCCTACGCAACGCAGGTTCACGCGCAGCGGCATTGCGCCGCGCATGTTGCCACGCAGCCGGAGAGCAGCCTCGACCTGCTGAACGAGGCTGCGCATCGCGCTTTGAAGCTGTTCTGACCAGGTGGCCTGTTCAGCCGGCCGCCAGGCCGTGTCCTCTAGCCAAATCGGAGGATGGATCCCCAGCGGCAATTGTGTGCCTACGCGGTTGTTCCGGTTTCGCGGCCTGCCGCCGCAGACGGGGCCGGCAGGTCAGGAATGAAGAACTGGAAGACCGTGCCGGAGGGGCCGCGCTGGTCCGTCGTCCGGCTGCGCACGCGGAGCTCTCCCTGGTGCTTCTCAACAATCTCGATGCTCACCCAGAGGCCCAGGCCGGTGCCAGTGACCTCCTTCGTCGTGAAAAATGCTTCGAAGGCGTGCTTGCGGACCTCCGGCTTCATCCCCGTTCCGTTGTCGGACACGGTGAAGCGGACGCCCGTGCGGGAGGGGTCTTTCCAACTCCGCGAGCGGCGGGCCCGTACCTGGATGCACCCCCCGCCGGCGACTGCGTCGATGGCATTCCCCATCAGGTTCGCAAAAACCTGCCGAATCTCCCCTGCGAAGCAGTAAAGCTCCAACTCCGGATCGTACCTTCGCTCCACTTCGATATTCATGGCGTTCAAACGGCCGTGATAGAGGCTCAGGACCGAATCGAGCAGATCGGACATCCGCGCCCGGGAGGGCAGTGTGGACTGACGATAGAAGCGGAGGGTCTGCTGCGTGATTTCCGCGATGCGCCGGACTTCGTGCTCGGCCATCTGCGCGTAGTTCTGCGCTGGCTCTCCGAGTTCGCAGAAATTGCGCAGGAGGAACAGCAGGTTGGTGATTGCTTCAAGGGGATTATTGATCTCATGCGCGATCGAGGCAGCCAGGCGTCCGGTGACGGCTAGCTTTTCAGCCTTTCGCAAAGCGTCTTCCGCTCGCTTGCGCCCCGTTGCATCCAACACGATGACGCCGGCCCAGCGAACCTGCCGGGGAGTGGTCAGAACCGGATAGGCGCTGGCCAGCCACGTCCATCGGCGCCCGCTCTCGCCGTCCTGCCCGCTCAGCTCAAGGTCGCGAACCGCCTCCTGTTCGGCAAAGACCCTCTCCACCGCCCCTTCCAGTTCCTCGGCGACCGGCTCCGGCAGCAGTTCGACGATGGTCCTGCCCAGATGGCGGCTCAGCGGCACACCGCACAGGTCGGCAAACACCTGGTTGACGCGCACAAAACGGTGGTTGCGATCGAAGAAGGCGAGGCCGATGGGCGCGTTGGCCAGCATCGAATCCAGCAGCGAAAGCGTGTCGTTCAAACCGGATCGCTGCTCCGCAAGGGAGGCCACCATCCCGTTGAAGGCCACAATCAGTTCGCCCAGTTCGTTGTGCACCCCCACGGGCAGCGGAAAGCTCCCCGGACCGTTCGAGGATCGCATGAGTTCGCGCGTGCCGCGGTGCAACAGCCGCAGGGGCTTCGAGATGGAGTTGAACAGAATCAGCACCAGCAGCGCCGATGCGGCAATCCAGATTCCCGCAAAAATCGCCGTGGCGCGCAAGATGGACCGCATCTGCTCCCGCGCCCACGCTTTGTCGTACTCCACCCAGGCGTAGCCCCGCAGGTCCTCCCCGGTGTAGATGGCGCGCACCGCTTCCCATCGATTGTCTCCGAACGTAAAGGCCAGAGGCTCCTCGTGGCGAATCAGCCGAATCTGGGCCAGTTCCTCGGCGGTCAGCGCGCTATTATCCAGCTCTCCGGGGCTGACGAACAAGACATTGCCAGCCGGATCGGTCACCTTGGCCACGGCCACTGTTGGGTTTTCGCCCATCATTGCCACTGACAGCCCCACCCAGCCAGGACGGTTTTCACCTAGAGCCTCTCGGGCTTGCAACGCCATCGACGAAGCCTCGTAGACCAGCCGCTGCTCCGCGCGCAGATGCACCTCGCGGGTCTGCTGGTGAACCAGCAGCAGTGCGAACAGGCCGATCGACAGCGCCTCCAGCAATACGACGCCGAAAACCATCTGCCACAGGATTGACCGCGGCCACAAACGCATGAGCAACCTCACACCGAACGAATCCGTGTGCCTCAGTGTAGAGCATTTCCATTTCGCTTGTTGACATTGGAGCCGCACTGATCGATCCGGCCCACAGAAACTTTCCCGGCCTCCCACCCATTCCCTTCAGAGCCAGATCGCCGGCGCTGGACCGGGTGGCGCACGGCCCGCCCTTCAGCTCCCTGCCCGGAGGGCCGCCGCAATCAGCCGGCCGTGGAACCGCCCGTTCTCAATGAAGATCTCGTTGGTGCGCGCGCCGGCCACGATGACGCCGGCCAGGTAGATGCCGGGAACGTTGCTCTCAAGCGTCAAGGCGTTGCAGACCGGCTGCCGATCTGGTCCCTCAAGCCGTACGCCCAGCCGCTCCAGAAATTCGAAGTCCGGATGATAGCCGGTCAGGGCCAGCACAAAGTCGTTGGCCAGCGTGCGCCGGCCCTGCGGCGTCTCCACGATTGCGCTGTCGGGCGTGACCTCGACCAGCCGCGTATCGAAGAGGGCCGCGATCTCCCCGTTCTTGATGCGGTTTTCAAGATCGGGCTTGATCCAGTATTTGACGTGCCGATGCAGTTCCGCGCCGCGGTGCGCCAGGGTAACGCGCGCGCCGTGCCGCCAAAGTTCCAGCGCCGCGATGGCCGCCGAGTTCTTGCCGCCTACCACCAGCACGTCCATGCCGGAATAGGGGTGCGGGTCGTTGTAGTAGTGGCGCACCTTGCTCAGCTCCTCGCCGGGAATGCCGAGGCGGTTGGGCAGGTCGTAGTAGCCGGTGGCGATGGCCACTTTACGCGCATCGAGGCTGCCGGGGCGTCCGAAGCGGTCGGCGGTGTGCACGCGGAATCCGCCGTCTGCTCCGGTAACCCGCTCCACGCGCGTGTACTGCCGCACGTCGAGCTTGTAGAAGGCGGCCACCTGCCGGTAGTACTCCAGAGCCTCGTTGCGCGTCGGCTTCGCGTTGGTGCTCGGAAAGGGGATGCCGCCGATCTCCAGCAGTTCGGAGGTGGTAAAGAAGGTCATGTGCGCAGGGTAGTGGAAGAGCGAGTTGCACAGGCACCCCTTCTCGACCAGTACGACGCGGAAGCCTTCCTTCTGCGCCTCAATGGCGCAGGCCAGGCCGGTGGGACCGGCTCCGATCACAAGCAGGTCGAAGGGCGGATGATTGCCGGGGGAAGCGGAATCGGAGGCTGCATTCATAGAGATAGATTAGGACATCGCCGCGGTCCGGCGCTGCGTGTAAAGGCAGAGCACACGCGATACGCAGGCGCAGCGATCGATCCGGCCCGCCAACAGAAGCTCCGTGTCCCATCCATTTCGCCGGTTTCATCGCGAAAATGGGTGGGAAAGCAAGACTGTCTTTACGGGCTGGATCAACCGGGCCTCGCTCCCGCGCACTAATGCAAAAGGCCCTCCCAACCGGGAGGGCCTTTGCGCTGCGAACAGAAAAACTAGGCGACGACGTCGATACCCATCGAGCGGGCCGTTCCCTTGATGCTCTTGATCGCGGTCTCGACCGAGGACGCGTTCAAGTCGGGCATCTTCTGGGTGGCGATCTCGCGAACCTGCTTCTCGGTCACCTTGCCCTTCTTCTCTTTGTTGGGCGTGCCCGATCCCTTTTCGATCCCGGCGGCCTTCTTCAGCAGAACGGCAGCAGGCGGCGTCTTGGTGACAAAGCTGAAGCTGCGATCGCCGTACACCGTGATGACGACCGGAATCACCAGCCCTTCCATCTCTTTGTTCTGCGTGCGAGCATTGAACTGCTTGCAGAACTCCATGATGTTGACCTGGGCCTGGCCGAGCGCGGGGCCGACCGGCGGCGCGGGCGTCGCCTTGCCTGCCACAATCTGCAGCTTCACGTAACCGGTAATTTTCTTCGGAGGTGCCATTGAGTTCCTTCGGAACCGGTTGCGAGCTCCTAGCTTCTAGCCGTCAGCCGGTTGTTCTGATGCAAATTTTGGTGTTGCCGCTCGAGCGTTCGCTTTCAACCGGCGGCCGCTAGGTGGCCAAACCGGCTAGAAGCTGGAAGCTAATAGCTAAAGGCTGCAACTACTCAATCTTTTCGACTTTGCCAAACTCCAGCTCGACCGGGGTGGAGCGTCCGAAGATGGTCACCATGACCTTCATCGTCTCGCGATCTTCGTTGATCTCATCCACCACGCCGTTGAAGTTGGCGAACGGGCCGTCGGTAATCCTGACCTGCTCGTTCTTCTCAAACCTGATCTTCATCCGAGGCTTGTCCTTGGTCGTCTCCGAGCGGAACAGGATCGATCCGACCTCTGCCTCGGTAAGCGCCACGGGCTTGTCGCCGGTGCCCAGAAAGCCCGTTACCTTGGGCGTATCTTTCAGAACATGCCACAACTGGTTGTCGAGTTCCATCTCGACCAGCACATAACCGGGCAGGAAAACACGCTCGATGGTGCGCTTCTTGCCGTTGAAAATCTCCGTCACCGGTTCGGTGGGAATCATCACCCGGCCAACGCGGTCGCTAAGCCCGAAGGCCTGCACACGGCTCTGGATCGACTCGCGCACCTTGCGCTCGAAGCCCGAGTAGGCGTGCAGAATGTACCAGCGAAAGCGCTCGTTGGGCCCGGCCGGCGCCTCGGCCGTTGGGTCTTGCGCCTGCGGCTCCTGGCCCTGGGGATTCTGGGCTTCCGGTTCCAGCGGGTTGGCGGGTTGTTCCAATTCTTCAGACATAGTCATCTCGTTTCGCGGCTGCAGTGGCTTACTGCATTCCACCGAGCTTGTTCAGCAACCCGTTGACGCCAATCCGGAAAACCCAGTCCGACACCATGAAGAACACGCCGAAGATGAACACGGCAATGATGACAACGGTAGTAGTGACCTTGACTTCCTTCAGTGACGGAGCAACCACCTTGCGCATCTCGGCGCGCACGTCGCCCAGAAACCGGGTGAAGCCGCTCCAGGCGTCTGTGATCCCGTCAAAAGCCTTCAACTTCTTGATCGGACCCTCGTCGTTGTTCGCAATTGCCGTCTTCGATGCCATGTTTCGATTCCTTCGCGAGCGGCGCATGGCCGCTCGCATCTTACTAATCTGGCAGGGGCGGAGGGATTCGAACCCCCAAGTTCGGTTTTGGAGACCGACAGTTTAGCCGTTGAGCTTACGCCCCTAAAAGCAGCTTTTAGCTTTCAGCTTCTGGCTTTCAGCTCGATCTCGGGAAAGTTATGCGATTCCCGTTTCACAAGCTAGTAGCTGGAAGCTGGCAGCTAGAGGCTGCTTTACTTCGTTTCCTTGTGCGGCTGGTGCTTGCGGCAACGATTGCAGAACTTCTTGAACTCCAGACGGCCCGTGGTCGTCTTCTTGTTCTTGGTCGTCGAGTAGTTCCGCTCTTTGCACTCAGTGCACTGCAGTGTGACAATTTCCCGCATCTCAAAATCCTTCCAATTCAGGTAACTAGGTTTCTAGGTGGTTAGGCGGCTAAGCAGCCCATTCATTGCGGCGTCGCTTAGCAACCTAGCCACCCAATCACTTAGCCACTTACTTGATAATCTCCGACACCGCGCCAGCGCCCACCGTGCGGCCGCCCTCGCGGATCGCGAAACGGAGGCCCTTCTCCAACGCCACCGGGGTGATCAGTTCCACCACCAGCTCCACGTTGTCGCCC